>OJOP01000474.1_pt1 | contig 26060 bp, 18 predicted proteins | sample 1598161 | NCBI WGS metagenome assembly OJOP01 (sample SAMN01915206, study PRJEB22387) | human gut metagenome | isolation source: stool | host: Homo sapiens | place: USA | reverse complement strand
ATAAGAATATAAATAATCATAATAATAAAAATAGCCAAATAAACAAAAATAATATACCGGGCAGACCGGCAAAATCAAACGTGACAGCGCATAATGAGCACTCTGTAGATACGCGTGAGCTTGCCCTTGAGATGCTTATTGAGATTAATGAGCGTGGAGCATTTTCACATATCGTGCTTCGTAGTGTGCTTGACAAGTATCAGTATCTGTCAAAGCAGGACAGAGCCTTTATGACGAGGCTTGTTGACGGCACTATCGAGTATATGCTGCAGCTTGACTACATCATAGACTCTTTTTCAAAGACAAAGGTAAGGAAGATGAAGCCCTTCATCAGAAACCTTCTTCGCATGAGCGTCTACCAGATAAAGTACATGGACGCGGTGCCGGATTCAGCTGTATGCAATGAGGCGGTGAAGCTTGCAAAGAGGCATAAGTTTGCACAACTTTCGGGCTTTGTAAACGGTGTACTCAGAAATATTGCAAGAAATATAGATTCAGTACAGTTTGATACCTTAAGCATCCGATACTCCATGCCACAGTGGATAGTGGACAGATTTGTTGCGGCATACGGAGAGAAGAAGGCAGAGGAGATTTTCAAGGCCTTTCACAGTAAGAGCACAATTAGCATTAGGACAAACCTGACCAGGTGTACTCCGGATGAACTTCGTGCAATGCTTGAGGCAGAGGGTGTGACGGTCACAGCGGTTGATGAACTTAATTATGCGTTTGTTATATCTGGATTTGATTATTTGAATGGCTTGCAGAGCTTCAGAGACGGACTTTTCTATGTGCAGGATATCAGCTCCATGCTTGTCGCACAGACTGCTGCTCCAAAGAAGGGCAACTATGTGATAGATGTATGCGCAGCACCGGGTGGCAAGAGCACCCATATAGCTGAGCTTTTACAGGGAAGCGGCCATGTGCTCGCGCGTGACCTGACCGATAACAAGGTCGATATGATTGAGGAAAATATAGAAAGGCATGGCCTTAACAATATGTCGGCAGAGGTGTGGGATGCCACAGTACCTGATGCTGATTCGGCGGGAAAGGCAGATATACTGATCTGTGATCTGCCGTGCTCAGGGCTTGGAGTGCTCGGAAGAAAGAAGGACATCCGCTACAAGATGACGCCTGAGTCTGTAGATGAGCTTGCCGCTCTTCAAAGACAGATACTTGATACCGTGCATACATACGTGAAGCCAAACGGAGTACTCGTTTACAGCACATGTACGATAGATGAGGCTGAGAATGAGGACAATGTGAGGTGGTTTATTGAAAAGCACCCGGAGTTTGAGCTGGATAAGAGCTTTGCTGAAGGCACCGGAATGAAACAGATACTGCCCGGTGAGCATGGAAGTGATGGATTCTTTATTGCAAGATTTATAAAAAGCAAATTATGATATTAAAATAAATCATGAATTAATAAATATAAATTGATTCGAATTAGAAGAATTTGTTTATGCAGATTTGAATGATGAATTTTAATTACGAAACCAGATTTCAGGATATAATTAGTGAAGTAATAAACAATAAGCAAAACAAATAAGAAAAACATTTATAAAACAATAGTTAAATGTAGACTTAATAAAAACAATATGGAACAGATAAAAGAACAACTAACTGACATCAAATCAATGAATATGGACGAGCTCACAGAGTTTATCATATCGCTCGGAGAAAAGAAATTCCGTGCGAAGCAGATATATGAGTGGATTCATGTGAAGCATGTGGACAGCTTTGATGAGATGACCAATATTTCAAAAAAGTTCATACAGGTATTAAAGGACAATGCAATACTCATCTCGCTAAAAAAAGAGGAGGTGCAGGTGTCAAAGCTCGATGGCACGAGAAAATATCTCTTTGCACTCGACGATGGCAATGTCATAGAGAGTGTGCTTATGAAGTACAAGCATGGAAACTCTGTATGCATATCTTCGCAGGTTGGCTGCAGGATGGGGTGCAGATTCTGTGCATCCACTCTTGACGGTCTCGTCAGGGGGCTTAGGCCGTCTGAGATGATTGACCAGATTTATCAGATAGGCAAGGACATAGGAGAGCGCATCTCAAATGTAGTTGTCATGGGCACAGGTGAGCCGCTTGACAATTACGACAATCTGCTGCGCTTTATAGAGCTTCTCACTGATGAAAACGGAATCAATATCAGCCAGCGCAATCTGACAGTTTCCACATGTGGTCTCGTACCGCGCATGAGACAGCTTGCAGATGAAAAGCTTGCTATCACGCTGGCGCTTTCACTGCATGCCTCCAACCAGGAAAAGAGAAAAGCTCTCATGCCGGTTGCAAACAGCTATGATATACATGATGTGGTTGATGCATGCAAATATTATTTTGCACAGACCGGCCGCAGAGTCACCTTTGAGTATAGCCTGGTAGGCGGAGTGAACGATACAGCCGAGGATGCAGCAGAGCTTTCGGCACTCGTACATGGCATGAACTGCCATATAAATCTGATTCCGGTAAACCCGATAAAGGAGCGCGACTACGTGCAGTCCAACAAGGGTGTTATAGAGGCTTTTAAAAATAGGCTTGAAAAAAACGGAATTAATGTTACTATTAGAAGGGAAATGGGCAGAGATATAGACGGTGCCTGTGGACAGCTTCGCAAGAAGCATATAGATAAAGAGAGAGGAATAAACTAGATGAAGACGTTTTCCATTACGGATGCAGGTGCTATTCGTGAGATGAATCAGGATTTTTATTTCTCGTCTGACACTGCAGTAGGAAATCTTCCGAATCTTTTCATCGTAGCAGATGGAATGGGAGGACACAAAGCCGGTGACTATGCTTCCAGATACACTATAGAGCGTGTGGTTGCATCGGTATCGAGAAATGCCGGGGATGAACCGGTATCCATCATCAAAGAGGCTATCAACAAGGCAAATGAGCTTTTGGTGGCTGAGTCTCGTGAGGATGAAGCTAAGCGTGGAATGGGTACCACCTTAGTCGTAGGAACTATTATAGGAAACAAGCTTTTTGTGGCCAATATAGGTGACAGCAGGCTTTATATTGTAGGTGGCACAGAGCAGATCAGACAAATTACCAGGGATCATTCACTGGTTGATGAGATGGTCAGGATGGGTGAGATAAATGCCGACGAGGCGAGAGTTCATCCGGACAAGAATATCATCACGAGAGCTGTCGGGGCAGCAGATCATGTGGAGGCAGATTTTTTTGAGGTCGAGCTATGTGAGGACGACAGGATTCTTCTGTGTACAGACGGACTTACCAATATGGTGAGAGATAAAGAAATATGCGATACTATTAGGCAAAATGATAATATCGAGACAGCAGCGTCACAGCTTGTCGCCATGGCCAATGCAAACGGTGGCCGCGATAATATCACTGTAATGATTATTAAACCATTTTAAGACGAGGTAATAACAGATGTTAGAGATAGGAAGTTTTTTATCGGATCGATATGAGATCCTAAGCAAGGTTGGCGCAGGCGGCATGTCTGATGTATACAAGGCAAAAGACCATATACTGAGCCGTTTTGTAGCTATAAAGGTTTTAAAGCAGGAGTTTTCGGAGGATAGTTCATTTGTGACCAAGTTCCGTGCTGAGGCACAGTCAGCAGCAGGACTTGAGCATCCAAATATCGTAAATATCTATGATGTAGGCGGCGAGAATGGTCTGTACTACATTGTCATGGAGTATGTCGAGGGTATCACACTTAAGACTTATATCGAGAAAAAGGGCCAGCTGTCATTCAAGGAGTCTGCAAGTATTGCAATCCAGGTGGCAAGGGGCATAGAGGTCGCTCACAATAAAAATATCATTCACCGTGATATCAAGCCGCAGAATATCATTATTTCTACAGATGGCAAGGTAAAGGTGACAGACTTTGGAATTGCAAAGGCTACATCTTCAAATACAATAAGATCAGATGTGATGGGCTCAGTACACTATGCATCTCCGGAGCAGGCAAGAAACGGCTTCGTCGATGGCAGAAGTGATATTTACTCACTGGGAATCGTAATGTTTGAGATGGTTACAGGCCGTGTGCCGTTTGACGGTGATACCACAGTGGCAGTTGCACTGCAGCACCTACAGGAGGAGATTGCAAGGCCAAGCATCTACGCACCGGATCTGCCAATCAGCTTTGAGAAAATCATCTTAAAGTGTACACAAAAGACACCGGACCGCAGATACCAGACTATTGAGGAGCTTCTCACAGACATAAGGCGCTCTCTTGCGCATCCTGATGAGGATTTCGTTACAATAGCACCACTCGTTGACGGTGGCAAGACCAAGGTTATAAGCCCGGAGGAGCTTGACAAGATAAAAGAAGGCAGAGGTGTTGCAGAGGACTTAAACGATGATGATACCGATGCAGATAATGGTGATGAGTATGCTGACGATGAAGACGATGATGATGAATATGATGAGTCACTCTTAGACGACGATGATGACGAAGAAGACGAAGACGATGATGATGACGGCAAGCTTTTAAATCCAAAGATGGATAAAGCAATCACAATCATGGGTATAGTAACAGCCGTAATCATTGTAATAGTTATCATATATCTTGCACTTTCAGTGGCAGGAGTGTTTAAGTTTGGCGGCAAAAAGAACTCAGAGTCACAGCAGACAGAGTCACAGACACAGACCGAGTCTGAATCAGAGTCAGAGACACAGACTGAGACAGAGGGCCAGATGATTGACATCAGAGGCATGTCAGTGGAGGATGCTCAGAAGGCAGTAGACCGCTTAAAGCTTGACCTCACAGTATTTGCATTTGAGACAAAGCAGTCAGATAAAAAGGATGGCACAATCCTTGAGCAGGATGTCAAGGCCGGAGATACAGTAAAGCGTGGTTCACAGATTAATGTAGTTATCGCAGGAAAAGGTGATAGTACATCAGAGATGGTCAAGATACCAAGTGTAATCGGAAAGACCAAGAGCTCAGCAAAGAGTACACTCGAGTCAGCAGGCTTTAGTGTCACCTTCGAGTATGGAGATTACAATGACAGTGTAGCAGCAGATGTAGTAACAGCACAGTCACCATCAGCAAAGAAACAGGCCGCAAAGGGCAGCACAGTAACAGTCACCCTCTCACCGGGCCAGAAGCCAATCACCGTGCCAAACGTAGTAGGTGCCTCACAGTCACATGCAGAAAGCGCCCTCGCAGGAGCAGGGCTCAAGTACACCTATGCCGACTCCCAGTACAGTGACACCGTACCCGCCGGCAGCGTAATCAGCCAGACCAAATCCGGTGAAACCGTAGCCGCGGGCACCACAATCACACTTACACTCAGTAAGGGAAAGCAGGAGATATCGACTAACGTAAGTAAAGGAATTAGTTATAGTGGAGAGGGAACTGTAGTAAAAGCAGAGTATAAGCTTGTAGGTAAAAGTGGAACTGTATACGATAAGGGTTCATATGAAAATACGTCATCATTTACAGTTTCCGGAACAATGAAAGAAGCTACAGGAAGTATTGTGGTTACTTGGACAGTTCAGACAGGGGAAACAGATGAAGCAGGAAATCCTGCAACTGTCACACTTGATCCAGTAACGTATAGCGTGCCATAAGCATAAGAGACGCTAAATAATTATTATAAACCGGAATAGCTAAAAAGAGGTAGATATTGCCATTGCGTGGGGTACAAGGAAAACGAGCAGTAGCGTAGCTACGTCAAGTTTTCCACATAGCAATAGTATTTGTATACACACTCTATAGCAACCACCGGATAGCACCCACAAAGTGGGTGCTATCCGCACCCCACTACCGCATCAACCCGCGGACGAAAACCTGAACTCGCGGAGAGAAACTAAGGAAGCGGGGCAGGCATGTGTTCCGAGAAAAAAATATGAATTGCCCCGGGGTGCCATAAACCTACCGGGGAAAGAACAGGGCAGAGAAAGCCATAGCCTGTCCGTAGGAGAGCCCGGGGTTTGCTTCATATTTTTTAAGAGGAATATATGCCTGCCCCCGCCACCCACACAACCTCAAAGCGCGGCATGCATCCCCGCCGAAAGCGTGACTCCTGCAAATACAAAAGCACACAAGGAAAACCATGACAGGAAAAATTATTAAAGGAATTGCCGGCTTCTACTACGTCTACGTAGAAGAAACCAAGGAAGCAAAAGAAACTGCCACAGGCGGCACTCTCTACGAGTGCAAAGCAAAAGGCACCTTCAGAAAACAAAAGATAAAGCCGCTGGTAGGCGATATCGTCGACATAGCAGTCCTCGATGATGAAAAGCACATAGGCAATGTCGAGCGTATACTGCCACGGAAAAACGAACTTATCAGGCCGGCTGTGTCCAATATAGACATGGCCCTGGTTATTTTTGCATCCGCAAAGCCGGATCCCAATTTCAACCTGCTTGATAGGTTTTTGTGTATGATGGAGTACCAGCATGTCCCGGTTACCATATGCTTCAACAAAAAGGACTTAATCACACCTAAAGAGCAGCAGGAGCTTAAAAGCATATACGAGCCGGCTGGCTATAGAGTGCTTTTTACCAGCACGAAAACAGGTGAGGGCATAGATGAGATAAAGCATATTTTAGAGGGAAGGACGACCACGGTTGCAGGTCCCTCGGGAGTTGGCAAGTCATCTATCATTAACTGTCTGCAGGATGATGTGCAGATGGAGACCGGACATATAAGTGAGAAAATAGAGCGCGGAAAGCATACGACCAGACATTCTGAGATTATCCCGATAAAGGATGGCACGTATATCATGGATACACCGGGCTTTAGCTCGATGGATGTGCCGGGCTTTGAAAAGGAAGATCTGTGGACATGTTATCCGGAGTTTGTAGAGTATGAGCCATATTGCAGGTTTCAGGGCTGCAGTCATATAAATGAGCCGGACTGCGGTGTGAAGGAAGCTCTTGCAGATGGGAAAATATCGCAGGTGCGGTATGATAATTATAAGCTTTTATATGAGGAGCTTAAAAACAGACAAAAGTATTAATTTAAAGCATAATCAAACGGAGGAAAACATGAACTGTTTATCACCATCAATTTTATCAGCGGATTATTCAATACTCGGAGAGCAGCTTAAGCAGCTTGATGAGGCCGGAGCACAGTATGTGCATATAGATGTTATGGACGGCAGCTTCGTTCCAAGCATATCAATAGGACTGCCGGTCATAAAGACAATCAGAAAGTGCACAGAGCGTATGTTTGATGTGCATCTGATGATAGATGAGCCGGTCAGATATATAGATGATTTTGCGACAGCAGGAGCAGATATCATCACAGTCCATGCGGAGGCATGTAAGCATCTTGACAGGACAATCGAGGCAATAAAGGAAAAGGGCATACTGGCAGGTGTAGCATTAAATCCGGCTACTCCGCTCTCAGCCATAGAGTATGTGCTTCCCAAAGTGGACATGGTGCTTATCATGACTGTAAATCCGGGCTTTGGAGGACAAAAGCTTATTCCGTATACTGTAGACAAGGTGCGCGACTTAAAGGCACTTCTTGAGAAAACCGCAAATAAGGCTGATATCGAGGTGGACGGTGGTGTTAATCTTGAGAACGTGGAGACACTGCTTGCAGCAGGAGCCAATATCATTGTTGCGGGAAGTGCGGTGTTTAGCGGAGATATAGAAGAAAATGTAAAGGGTTTTCTGAATATCATGATGTAACAGATGCAGGTTAAAACAGAAATGCTTCCGGGGCTGTAGCAAATGTGGATATGTTATTTATAAGAAGGTGGATAAAATGAGGTATTTGATTGTATGTGGTGGAAAAATAGATAAGGAATTCGGCTTAAATGAGATAAAGACTGACGGAATAGATGCTATCATTGCGGCTGACAGCGGAATGGATTTTCTGTACGAAAACGGTGTCACACCTGATATAATTGTAGGTGATTTCGATTCAACTAAGACAAATGCATTGGAGTATTTTGAGAGAAAGGGACAGACTGAGATACGCAGGCTCAATCCCGTAAAGGATGATACTGATACAGAGTACGCCATAAGACTGGCAATAAGCGAGGGAGCACGAAGCATAGTGGTGCTTGGAGCAACAGGCAGCAGAATAGACCATGTGCTTGGAAATATTTCACTTTTGGGAATAGGCCTGGAAAGTAAAACCGATATCAGCATTATCGATACAAACAACCGCATAAGGATGGCAGATAAGCCGGTAACCATTGAAAAATCAGCACAGTATGGCCGGTTTGTATCTCTTATAGCACTGACAGACGACAATGAGGTAAGCCTTAGAGGCTTTAAGTATCCTGTTACTGATTATTCCTTTGACAGGTTTACATCGCTTGGTATATCCAATGAAATAGTAGATGACCATGCAGTGGTTGATATCCATAGAGGAAAATTTATCATTATTGAGTCAAAAGATTGACTTTTTAGGAGTTTTGGTCTACTATGGTTTTAGGATTATTTCGGAAAAGCTTGATTACAGGAGGATTGATATACACTGTGTCGGCTTTGGAACATGATGGGGTAATTAGATGATAGAGAAGTATTATAGCGGGGTAATCGAGCAGATTTACAATCGCATAGGAAAAGAGACTCGAAATATCGTAATGGCGAATTATAGCAATGATTTTTCGATTGAAAATCTTGAGGTTATAAGACGTTATCAAAGCAATGAGGATAACGTCTTTTTTGCATACAGTGAGTTCTCTTACAATACGCTGGTCGGAGCTTATGAGCCATTTTTGGACATCATATGCAATATGCACAGGCGCTTCATAGGCGGAAGCTTTGATGATTTCCAGAAGGAGTGCGGTGTGTACTATCTGCACAGACAGGTGTTAAACAGCTATTATGAGACCGGTGAGTGCTTCAGAGAGGAGACAGTGCTGTTAAATGAGGTAGCATACGAGCAGAGACGCATGACGATGGCCATAGCTGACATGCTCAAGAGGCTTTCTGAGGTGAGGCCTTTGATGATTGTGATAAACAGATTCCAGATGGCATCTAAGAGCTCAATTGAGACCATCAAGTATCTGATTGACAATCCATGCGCCAATATCGGTATCGTGTTAGGTGTCAATGCCATAGTCAAGGGTGCAGACAGCACTGTTGAGGTGTGGGATCGTATAGTTGAGTCGCTTGAGGACAGGAGCGCCATATACTATATAGGCAGTGCCGGACCACTTAAAAATAACATAAAAACCACAAATGATGATGAGCTGTATATCACTATGAACTTTGAGCAGAGTATACAGGAAGCATCAAATATTATGGAGTTTCTGGATTATGAGCAGGCAAGGAGAGGCTGTCGTATCATAGAGCACAAGATTAAGTTTGAGAATGCATGGATTGATGAAAAGAGTCTGAGACGTTTTTATCTGGTCTATGCCAGGACATCTGTTTTACTTGGAGAGATGTCCAAAGCGATTGAGCTTATGAATGAGTACAAGGCGCTGATACCGGAAAATGACAGTGAGCATTATTTTTCTTTGTATTATTTTATGAAGGGTACCTGCTATATGTATCAGGGCAAGCTTGAGAAGGCTGAAGGCTGTGCAAAGAAAGCCTATGACTATGCACTTTTGGCGGATGATGAATTGCTCGAATTCAAGTCTGAGCTTTTGTCCGTTATGATAAAGATGTCGGGCTGGTACAATATATTCTTCTGTGTACAGGATATACCTGTCAGTGATGAAATTATAGAAAAGCTCATAAAGCACGGCTACAGGAATCATCTGGCACATATATATATTTACGCATACGACAATAGCCGGGATGTGGTGAAGCAGTCCTTTTATGATGAATCATTACTAAAGCATTTTACAAAGGGGCTTGAGCTTGCGAAGGAGATAGGAAATGAGCAGCTTGTGTATGATGCATATCAGAAGACTATCATGCTTGCCAGCACAAGCGGTCTCAATGAGATAGCCTTTTTATATGTTATCCGTACATACGAGTTCATGAAGGGACACGGCAATATATATGTTGCGAGAGTGCTTGCGTCTATAGGCTACAATTTAAGTGCCATGGGTAAAAATGAGCTGGTTGACAATTATTACAATGCTGCAATCAATATGTTATATTACCTGAAGCTGCCGGAGGATATAGCTGAGGTGTATTATAACAAGTCTCTTAACTATATCATGCAGGGCAATTATAAGGAGGCTGTCCATGCACTTTTAGTTGCCATGAAGACTATTATAAAGCTTCATCTAAACAGCTTAAGAGTGTGCAACACGAGTAAGGTATATGCGCTTCTTGCGCTTGCATCTATATTTTCTGGGGACAGATTCAGCTGTGAGCGCTATCTGCTCAGCTGCAAGCAGTTTCTTAATTACGTCATCTACAGAGTAATTGACACCACAAGAACTGAGGCAGTCCATGACTATTCCAGATGCGATGATGAGATGTTCCTTTACTCCTTTGCATCAGCCATGCTCTTGTGGCACGATGGTGAAAAGGAAGAAGCCTTTTTACGTTTTGAGGATGCGGAGAGATATCTCGTTAATGCGGAGGGAAACGAATTTTTTGCCTATTCGATATACAGGGAAAGCAGGATGAAGCTGTTTGAGCTGCTCGGCAAAAATGAGCTTATAGAGCATGAGAGAATACTTTTAGAGGCACACAATAAAAGGATGCATGAAATAGCAGAGGCAGCTCCGCTTGACATGTTAAAAAATATCAACCTGGAGTCACTGAGTGATGGCCATATCAATGAGCGGCAGATTAATATGCTTGTAAAGCAGCATGGGCTCGAAAAGGATTATCAGGGCTCAAAGCGTCAGATGGAGTTTATTTCCATATGGCAGACCATTATCGATGTCAATGACCAGAAGAAGGATACCATGATTGAAAATGCCATGAGCAATTTCATCAATCATTTCAGTCTTGACTGTGCGCTGATCATAGATCTGCACGCGAAGGAGCCGCAGGTGCTTTATAATGATACGGGCTGTGATATGACAGATGAGGTTATAAAGGGTATATGTGATATCATGATAGACTATCCGGAGGGCATTGCCACATCAAAGATTGCAGAGGGCTTCTACGAGTATGAAAATGTCATCTCGTACTTCGGCGTGGATGATGTATGCTCATTTGTCGCAGTGCCTTTTATCAAGAATGATGCACTTTCAAGTGTACTCATAGCATATGTGCGCATGAAGGACAACTGGCATGGCTCAATCGAGCGATACATGCTCAATGAGGATGATCTGAGCATTTTCAAGCTGTTGTTCAGAGAGCTTGAGTATTCCATTGCCCGTATTGAGGCCAATGAGAAGGCCAATGAGATGAACAAGAGGCTGAAGCAGGCAGCTATCACTGACATGCTTACCGGTATCTATAACAGAGCAGGTATGTATCAGGAGATTGAAAAGCTTGAAAAGCGCATAAGTGTTACATCCGGTGGCATGGATGTGGGTCTTATGTTTATTGACCTGGACAATTTCAAGCATTATAATGATACATATGGTCATGATGTGGGAGATCTGATACTTAAGGAGATGGCCTTTGTGTTCAAGGAAGTTGCTAAGGACAGAGGCTTTGTGAGCAGATATGGCGGTGATGAGTTCATCATAGTCATTGAGTCATGTGCCAGATACGAGCTTGAGAATATCGCAAAGGATATCTATGCGAGAATTGCAGAGGCAGACGGCTTCAGCAGGCAGATAAAGAAATATCTCAACCATGACGTAGAGTTTAATGAGGAGAAGAATATCACCTGCTCCATCGGTATTTCATATGAGAGAAATGTTACCAGTGAGAGTCAGATTACCGAGCTCATTAAAAAGGCGGACGATCTGATGTATACAGTAAAGACAGGCGAGAAAGGACACTATGCATTCTTTTAAATCAGATGAATTTAAGATAAGAGTACTGACAAAGGATGATGCGGAGGAGTACAATGCACTGCTTCGTTATGCTTTTCAGGTGACAGAGGCAGACCTTGCCGAGACAGGCTGGAAGGATGACGAAATCAAGCAGTCGAAGTTTCCGGTGCTTGAGAGAGCTGATGTGCTCGGCTGCTTCAATATCATAGACAAAAAAGAGGAGCTTGTGGCTCAGTTTGCTGTATATCCGCTCGATATGAATATATACGGCGAGCGCTACGAGGTGGGCTTTGTCACAAGTGTTTGCACGTATCCTGAGTACACCGGTCATGGTCTCATGAAAAAGCTCATGAGAAAGAGTCTTACGAGAATGCGCGACAGCAACAAGTCGTTTGCTCTTTTGTACCCATACTCCATACCTCTTTACAGAGGACTTGGCTGGGAGATTATCTCAAACAAGATGACATATGTGATAAAGGACAGACAGATTCCCACAAAGCTTAAGGAGCCGGGCTATGTGCGCCGTGTGCAGTGGGATGACGAGCAGTTTAAGAAGCTTCATACTCACTTTGCTGCAAAGACGCACGGCTGTCTGTACAGAAACAATCTGGCTTGGGAGGAGTACTTCCGCTGGGATGAGGATGATACGATGGTCGCCATCTACTACAACGAGGATGATGAACCGTGTGGCTATATGGTGTATCTTATCAGCTCCGATGTCATGCACATCAAGGAGCTCATCTACTTAAACCGTGAGGCACAGCTTGGCCTGTGGGAATACATTCATGCCCACGATTCCATGATAGATGAGGTCAGAGGCAACAACTATTACAGCGAGCCTATCGCTTTTGAACTCGACGACAGTGATATAAAGGAGACGATCAGACCATACGCCATGGGCAGAATCATCGATGTGGCGCAGTTTATTTCACAGTACAACTGTGACCCGGATGGTCCAAGCGGCTGCTTTAGCTTTGAGATAGCAGATGACCTTCTTCCGTGGAACAATGGCACATTTGTCATTGATTTTGAGAAAGGGCACTGTGCTCTCACCGACAAAAATCCACAGTATCACCTAAGCATGTCTATTGGCACGTTTACCACACTGCTTTTAGGCTACAAGAGTGCCGAGAAGCTTTTGCAGATGGGCAAAATACAGACTACGTACGATGCTGTTGCAAAGCTTGACGATATTTTATATCATGAGATACCATATGTATCTGACTACATATAATGATAAAAGGTCAAAAGGTAAAGGAAAATAATATGTCAAATTATGTGATTAGCTGCTGTTCAACAGCAGATCTTACCAGGGAGCATATGCTCGAGAGAAATATTAAGTACGCATGCTTTCACTATGAGCTTGATGGTAAAGAATATATGGATGATTTAGGACAGTCCATGCCACTGCCGGATTTCTACAAGGCAATGGAGGCAGGTGCCATGACAAAGACCTCGCAGATCAATCAGGAGGAGTACATGGAGTACTTCAGACAGTTTCTGGATGAGGGATATGATGTGCTTCACTGTACACTAAGCTCCGGTATATCAGGTACAGTCAACTCGGCAAGGCTTGCAAAGGAGGCTCTCGAGGAGGAATACCCTGACAGAAAGATATATGTGATTGATTCGCTGGCAGCATCGTCAGGCTTTGGTCTTTTGATGGATAAGCTCGCTGACCTTAGGGATAGCGGCATGGATATTGATACACTGGCTGATTGGACCATGGAGCACAGACTTGAGGTGAATCACTGGTTCTTCTCATCAGACCTTACATTTTTTATCAGGGGCGGCCGTATCTCAAAGACCGCGGGATTCGTGGGAAATGTGCTGAATATCTGTCCTTTCATGAATGTGAGCAATGAGGGAAAGCTTATTGTGCGTGAGAAAATCCGCACCAAAAAGAAGGCAATAAAGGAGATGCTTGTGAAGATGCAGGCACTCTGCAAGGATGGTGCCGATTATTCGGATAAGGTCTATATATCAAATTCTGCATGCTATGAGGATGCTAAAGCCGTAGCTGATCTGATAGAGGCTGCCTTCCCTAAGATGAAGGGCAAAGTAGAGATAAATGATATCGGTACGACTATAGGAAGCCACACCGGTCCGGGAACAGTTGCATTGTTTTTCTGGGGTAATAAGAGAGAGGATTAGCCGGATATTTTAGCCTAAATAGCTGATTAGAATAATCAAAATCAATAAAGTTGATTATATTTTTATAAAAAATTAAATTACATCAACCAAAGTGATTAAATATAATCATTCCAATAACTGCGCTTATGTGTTACAATTATATCAGTTCAAACGAAAAGAGGTTTTAAGATGAAAGGATATGAAAAATACGAGCGCAGTTATTTTCTGCCTCCTGAATGTACTTATGACTGGGTTAAGAAGGATTATATAGATAAAGCACCACTGTGGTGTTCGGTTGATTTACGTGATGGCAATCAGGCTCTAATCGAGCCGATGAGTCTTGAGGAGAAGCTTGACTTCTTTAAGATGCTTGTAGATATAGGCTTTAAGGAAATCGAGGTAGGTTTCCCGGCAGCCTCTGAGACAGAGTTCAATTTCACGAGAGCTCTTATTGAGAGGGATATGATTCCTGATGATGTCACTATACATGTGCTGACACAGGCCAGAGAGCATATCATCAAGAAGACCTTCAAGGCACTTGAGGGAGCACCGAGAGCAGTTGTACATCTGTACAATTCCACATCTGTTGCACAGCGTGAGCAGGTGTTTAAGAAGTCAAAGGAAGAGATAAAGCAGCTTGCAGTTGACGGAGCTGTTTTACTGAGAGACCTTGCGGCAGAGACTGACGGTAATTTCCGTTTCCAGTATTCACCGGAGAGCTTTTCGGGCACTGAGGTGGATTATGCGGTTGATGTGTGCAACGCAGTGCTTGATGTATGGCAGCCAAAGGCTGATAATAAGGCCATCATCAATATCCCTACAACAGTAGAGAATGCTATGCCACATGTTTTTGCCACACAGATAGAGTATATCAACAAGCACCTCAAGTACAGAGACGGAGTAGTGCTTTGCTTACATCCTCATAATGACAGAGGCTGCGGTGTTGCCACATCAGAGCTTGGTGTGCTTGCAGGAGCTGAGGAGATAGAGGGTACGCTGTTTGGAAACGGTGAGAGAACAGGAAATGTAGATATCGTGACACTTGCCATGAATCTTTACTCACACGGAGTGGATCCACAGCTTGATTTTTCAAATCTGCCTGAGATCAGGGAAAAGTATGAGACATTTACCAGAATGAAGGTAGGCGAGAGACAGCCATATGCGGGAGACCTTGTTTTTTCTGCTTTTTCAGGCTCACATCAGGATGCTATCTCAAAGGGCATGGCATGGAGAGAGGAAAAGAAGCTTGATAAGTGGACGGTTCCATATCTGCCTATAGATCCAAAGGATGTCGGCAGGACATACGAGGCTGATGTTATCCGTATCAACAGCCAGTCAGGAAAGGGCGGAGTGGCATATATCCTTAAGCAGAGCTTCGGTATCAATGTGCCACAGCAGATGAGAGAGCAGGTCGGATACATGGTCAAGCAGGTATCGGACGAGGAGCACAAGGAGCTTTCACCTGAGTGGGTACACAGTATCTTTACAGACAATTATGTGGATTTTCATCCATATTTCACTATACCGGAGTGCCACTTTAAGCAGGTAAACGGCATTTTCGCAGAGGCAGTTATTTTACACAATGACAGCACCAGAAAGGTAGATGCCAATGGAAACGGCCGTCTCGATGCAGTCAGCAATATAATTAAGCAGTATTTTGACATCAGCTTTGAGCTCACTGTATACGAGGAGCATGCGCTTTCACACGGATCTTCATCAAAGGCTATGGCGTATGTGGGTATCACAGTTGACGGCAGTATGTTCTGGGGCGCAGGTGTGGATGAGGATATCATCAAGGCATCAATCGGAGCGCTTGTTGTTGCGGTAAACCATTACCTTGCCACCAAGGCTGACAGTCACGTGAAGGATGAGCGCTATATTGCCATGCTCAACTTCATCCAGGCCAACTACAAGACAGTATCGCTTGCAGACATGGCTGCACAGTTCAACCTGACAGAGCCGTATATCTCCAAGTACATAAAGGAGAAGTCAGGCAAGACTTTCGGAGAGCTGGTCACCAATGCCAAGATGAAGAAGGCACGTACACTGCTGAGAAACAGCATCACAACTGTTGAGAATATCGCAATCGAGGCAGGATATCAGAACGTGGAGCATTTTAACAGACAGTTCAAGAAGCTGTATGGAATGACACCGCTTGAGTACAGAAATTCAAGCACAAAATAAGCGGATACAGCATTTTAATATAACCGGATCAATATGCTAAATGACAATTCATTCAGCTGTATTGGTCCGGTTTGCTTTTTAGTATTGCACTTTTTGTGTGAAAATCTGCATTAAAATTGTATAAAAATGGGGACAATGGGCTATTGATTGTATTTTATCAAGTAATTTGTTGTTTTTACAACGGATTATATGTACAATGCGGGTATAATATAAATAAAAGATAATTATTCAGAACTACTGATAACAAAGCAGATATTGAGAATTTGTGTTTGGGATGAATAGTTATAATAAAAAGCAACTATTTGAATTATAGTTTAAGAAAGAGAGGAACGTACATGAGCAATAAAACTAGCGCAGTTGTTAAGACAAACCCAAGAAAGGCTGTAATGATCGGATGTGGATTCGTTGGTTCGGCATCAGTTTTTGCACTTATGCAGAGCGGTCTTTTTTCTGAGATAGTTCTCATTGACGCTGATAAGGACAAGGCTGAGGGAGAGGCGATGGATATAAGCCACGGTATTCCTTTTGCCAGACCTATGAAGATATATGCAGGTGGTTATGATGATGTGGCAGATGCTGCTATCATTGTTGTTTCTGCAGGTGCAGGCCAAAAGCCGGGCGAGACAAGACTTGATCTGGTAAATAAAAATGTTGCAATCTTCAAGAGCATCATTCCGGAGATTGCAAAGAGAAATTTCGGTGGAATCTTACTTATCGTTGCAAATCCTGTAGATATTTTAACACAGGTGGCACAGAAGCTTTCAGGACTTCCTGAGGAGCGTGTCATCGGTTCAGGTACCGTGCTTGACAGTGCAAGACTTAAGTACGCGCTTGGAGAGCATCTTGAGGTGGACAGCCGAAGCGTACATGCATTTATAGTAGGTGAGCATGGAGACAGTGAGGTGGTTGCATGGTCATCAGCCAATGTTTCCGGAGTGGAGCTTCACAAGATGTGCGAGATGAGAGGTCACTACAAGCACAAGGAGAATACAGAGGAAATCGCTGCAAACGTAAAGAACAGTGCTTACGAGATAATCAACCGAAAGCATGCGACATATTATGGTATCGCTATGTCAGTCAGACGTATCTGCGAGGTAATCATGCGTGATGAGAAGTCTATTCTTCCTGTTTCACACATGATGCACGGACAGTACGGCATCGACGGTGTGGTTCTCTCAATGCCTGCAATCGTTGGAGCAAACGGAGTGGAGAGCGATATCCCAATCGAGTTAAACGGTGAGGAAGCTTTAAAGCTCAAGGAGTCTGCTGATGCACTTAAGAGCATACTTGACGGGCTTGAGCTGTAAATATCAGGCTCTTAATATTAATTTTGTAATATTAAACTTATATAAAATACTATAAATTCAGTAGGGTTTGGGGTATAATGATAACTGTCGGGCTGCATATATTATGTACCCGGCGGTTATTTGATTTTATGGCAGATAATTATTTAGAATTACCGGGAAAAAGGAGTATATATAATGAGCGAAAGAAAACAAATCCATCAGGAGTTTCTGACAGGCGAAAGAGCCCTGTTTGCAAGCAACGACCTGGATATATATGATACAATTTTCGATGACGGAGAGTCACCTCTTAAGGAGAGCCATGGCATTAGCCTGACAGGCTGTTTTTTTAGATGGAAATATCCGCTATGGTACTGTAGTGACATAGCTGTAAAGGACTGTACATGGTTTGACATGGCGCGTGCGGGTGTCTGGTATACAGACAATATCTCTGTTACTGATTCAATAGTTGAGGCACCTAAGAACTTCAGGCGATGCAATAACCTAAAGCTTAAAAATGTGACATTTCCAAATGCCCAGGAGACCCTCTGGAGCTGTGATCATGTCGATATCGAGAATGTTTCGGCAAAGGGAGATTATTTTGGCATGAATACAAATAATCTTATCATGAAGAATTTCCAGCTGGTCGGCAACTATTCGTTTGACGGTTCAAGGAATGTAGAGGTGCACGATTCAAAGCTTATCTCAAAGGATGCCTTCTGGAATACGGAAAATGTCACAGTCTATGATTCATTTATTACAGGTGAATACCTTGGCTGGAACGCAAAGAATCTGACACTTATAAACTGCACAATCGAGAGCTTGCAGGGGCTTTGCTACATCGACAACCTTGTTATGAAAAACTGTAAGCTCATAAACACTACATTGGCATTTGAGTATTCTTCGGTAGATGCAGAGATTTGCAGTAAGGTGGACAGTGTTTTAAATCCGACAAGCGGAGTGATAAGGGCAAAGGAGATTGGCACACTGACTATCGAAAAGGACAGAGTTGACCCATCAAAGACTAAGATAATATGTGAGGGAAAATAATCTATGTATGATTTTGACACCGTTGTAGACAGAAGAAATACAGGCTCACTAAAGTGGGATGTGGCAGAAAATGAGCTCCCGATGTGGGTAGCAGATATGGATTTTAAGACAGCTCCACAGATAATAGAGGCAATATCAGAGCGTGTTTCTCACGGAGTGTTTGGCTATTCCATCATTCCGGATGAGTGGAATGATGCGTATATTTCGTGGTGGGACAGACGCCATGGGCTTAAAATCGAAAGAGACAGCCTGATTTTTTGCACAGGTGTCGTACCGGCCATATCATCTACAGTGCGAAAGCTCACAACACCTGGTGAAAATGTGCTTATCATGACGCCGGTATATAATATATTTTTTAATTCCATATTTAATAACGGCGTAAATGTGCAGGAAAGCCCGCTTGGATACGAAAACGGCAGATATTTTGTGGACTATGACAGGTTGGAGCATGACCTTTCCAATCCACAGACCTCGCTTATGATATTTTGCAACCCTCACAATCCGTGCGGTATTATCTGGACAAAGGATGAGCTTGCGAAAATAGGTGCACTCTGCAGGAAGTACAATGTGACGGTCATATCAGACGAGATACACTGCGACATCACAGCACCGGGAAAATCATACGTGCCGTTTGCGGCAGCATCAGAGGACTGCGCCGATATCAGCATCACCTGTATTGCACCGACCAAGTGCTTTAATATGGCTGGCTTACAGACTGCGGCAGTGATGGTGCCAAATAAATTTTTGCGTCACAAGGTATGGCGCGCATTAAATACAGACGAGGTGGCGGAGCCAAACGCATTTGCCATCACGGCAGCAGTTGCGGCATTCACAAAGGGTGAGCCGTGGCTTGAGGAGCTCAGAAAATATCTCTGGGAAAACCGCAAAACAGTCTGTGACTTCATGGCAGAAAACCTGCCGCAGATACATGTAGTGGATGCCGATGCGACATACCTCATGTGGCTTGACTGTAGTGCACTCACAGATGATTCTGTGGCATTTACGCAGATGATTCGCGAAAAGACAGGACTTTATCTGTCGGAGGGAGCTGAGTTTGGAGGCAATGGACGCTACTTTGTGAGATTGAATATCGCATGCCCCGGGGTAGTGCTTATGGAAGGTCTGGAAAGGTTAAAAAGAGCTCTCGTTTAAGCTGAATATGTACATTTTTTAAAATAAATAAGACCGGTGATCGGCCGGTCTTATCTGATATAATTAAACATTTATGGCATACAAGATTTAGAAATATATCATGCATACGTTTGTTTTCTGATTCGATAGTTAGTATACACTAACATGAATTAGAAGTCAATAACAAATATGGGATTTTGATATTTTTTTGGATTTTTATAAATCACGTACAAATCAAAAAGAAAAGTTTTGCAAACAATAAAATGTATGTTATAATAATATAACTGAATTAAAACGAACGAAAATAAACTCACGGGGGTATTCGAAATGCGAAACAATGAATCATCAGAAAACTATTTAGAGACCATACTTATTCTCAGCAAGAAGCTTCCTGTGGTACGCTCAGTTGATATAGCAAATGAGCTTGGATATAAGAAATCCAGCGTGAGTATAGCCATGAAAAACCTTAGAGAGAAGAACAATATCACAGTTAGTGATGCAGGATTTATCACACTCACAGAGTCAGGAAGACAGATAGCAGAGATGATATACGAAAGACATGAGCTTTTGTCAGAGTGTCTTGAGAAGCTTGGTGTTGATAAGGAGATTGCAGCAGAGGACGCATGCCGTATAGAACATGTCATCAGTCCTGAGAGCTTTGAAGCGATCAAGAAGCATATACATAAGAGCTGATATATGAAACCAGTACCGCAGGGTACTGGTTTTTTAGTGTATCGTTTTTCTTGTATATATGAGAAAAATCATCTATAATAGTGAAGCTGTAATCGGCGACATAAAATCTGAAAGGGGAAAAGATGAAACAGATATTAAAATATTTGAAGGAGTACAAAAAGGAATGCATCTGTGCTCCGTTATTTAAGCTGCTGGAAGCATCCTTTGAGCTTATAGTACCGCTTGTCATGGCGGCAATCATTGATAACGGAATTACGGCTTCGGACAAGCCATATATATGGAAGATGGGAGGTGTGCTGGTGCTGCTTGCGGCAGTTGGTCTGGTAAGCTCGGTCACAGCACAGTATTTTGCGGCAAAGGCGGCAGTTGGTTTTTCCACAAAGCTTCGCCATATATTGTTTGAAAAGATAGAGTCACTGTCATTCTCAAAGATGGATACAGTGGGCACCTCGACACTTATTACGAGGATGACAAGCGATATAAACCAGGTACAGTCAGGAGTCAATCTGGTGCTTCGCCTCTTCCTTCGCTCGCCATTTATTGTGTTCGGAGCTATGGCGATGGCTTTTACAGTAAATGTAAGAGCGGCAATGGTTTTTGTAGTGACTATACCTCTGCTTTCAATAGTGGTATTCTCAGTCATGGTTGCAAGTCTTCCGCTTTACAAAAAGGTGCAGAGCTCTCTTGATACAGTGCTTTCGCACACCAGGGAGAATTTAGAGGGAACCAGGGTTATAAGAGCTTTTAATAAGCAAAATGATGAGATTGACAGCTTCAACAGGGACAATGAGCTTTTAACCAATATGCAGCAGGTTGTAGGAAGAATCTCAGCACTCACCAATCCTCTTACATTTATCATTATAAATATTGCAACAATCGCGGTTATCGTATCGGGCGGCAAGCAGGTATACGCAGGAATACTCACACAGGGCGAGGTTGTGGCACTTGTAAACTATATGTCACAGATACTTGTCGAGCTGATAAAGCTTGCAAATCTCATCGTACAGGTGACAAAGGCGGTGGCGTGCGGCAACCGTATAGCGGATGTGCTTTCCATACCATCCAGGCTTCCTGAGAAAAATCCTAAGCTCGTTGATGCAAAGGCAGGGGCACCTGAGGTTGAGTTTGACCATGTATGCATGACCTATGAGGGAGCGGCCGATGAGACACTCACAGATATAAGCTTTACAGTGCAAAAGGGGCAGACAATTGGAATCATCGGTGGTACAGGTTCAGGAAAATCAAGCCTTGTAAACCTTATCCCGAGGTTTTATGATGCCACAAAGGGTACTATAAGGATTCAGGGAAATGATATAAATGATTACGATGCAGTGCAGCTTCGAGACAAAATCGGTGTTGTAATGCAAAAGGCAGTGCTTTTTGCAGGAACAATAGCCGACAACCTGCGCTGGGGCAAAAATGATGCCACAGAGGAGGAAATGTGGAAGGCACTGGATATAGCACAGGCGACAGAGGTTGTAAAGGGCAAAGAGGGCGGTCTTGACTACATGATAGAGCAGGGCGGCAAGAACTTATCAGGCGGTCAGAAGCAGCGTCTTACAATTGCCAGGGCGGTTGTAAAGGATCCGGACATACTGATACTTGACGACAGTGCATCGGCACTTGATTTTGCTACAGATGCGAGCCTTCGCGCGGCATTAAAGGGCATGCATGGTGACAAGACAATATTTATCGTGTCACAGCGTACCTCATCTATCCAGTTTGCGGACAATATCATAGTGCTCGACGACGGACAGATGGTTGGCTTCGGACCTCATGAAGAGCTGCTTGAGACATGCGAGACCTACAAAGAGATATATGATTCACAGTTTAAAAAAGAGTCGGATATGACCAGACAAAAGGAGGTGTAGAGTATGGCTACGGATAATGCGAAGATGAATAAAGCAGGCACAATGCGCAAGGTATTAAGCTACATGAAGAGATATATTCCTTTGCTTGTAATTTCACTTGCCCTGTCTGTTGTTACAGTGGCGCTTACGCTCTATTTTCCAATTCTCACAGGACGCGCAATTGATTTGATCGTAGGAAAAGGAAAGGTTGATTTTACGGCTATGACAGCCATCCTCACAAGAGCAGCAATAATAGTCGTCATAGCTGCAGCAGCCCAGTGGCTTACTAATATCTGCAACAACAGGATGACCTACAACATAGTGAGGGATATAAGACGTGATGCATTTTTAAACATTGAAAAAATGCCACTTTCCTATATTGACAGTCACTCACACGGTGATATGGTCAGCCGTATCATCGCCGATGTAGATACATTTTCAGAGGGACTTTTGATGGGCTTCACACAGCTCTTTACAGGAATTGCAACAATAGCAGGCACGCTTATTTTCATGCTCACAATAGATGTGAAGATATCATGCATTGTAGTGCTCATCACACCTCTGTCACTTTTTGTGGCAAGCTTTATCACTAAAAAGACATATTCCATGTTCCAGCTGCAGACAAGAACAAGGGGAGAGCAGACATCACTCATCGATGAGATAGTAGGAAATGAAAAGGTCGTACAGGCCTTCAACCATGAGGATGAGGCGCTTGAGCAGTTTGACGAGATAAATGACAGATTACAGAAATGCTCACTGAGGGCAACATTTTTTTCAAGTCTTACAAATCCGAGTACACGTTTTGTCAACAGTCTTGTGTATGCCGGAGTCGGAATTTTTGGTGCCATGAGTGCACTCACCGGCGGAATCACAGTAGGACAGCTTTCATGCTTCTTATCATACGCCAACCAGTACACCAAGCCGTTCAACGAGATATCGGGTGTCATCACAGAGCTTCAGAACGCACTTGCCTGTGCTGCTCGTATCTTTGAGCTGATTGAGGAGAAAAAAGAGATACCGGATGCTTCGGATGCGGTAACACTCGATGAGGCAGACGGCCGTGTGGACATAGAGGATGTTTATTTCTCATATGTGCCGGATAAAAAGCTTATCGAGGATTTCAATCTCCATGTAAAGCCTGGACAGCGCGTGGCTATCGTAGGTCCGACAGGCTGTGGAAAGACGACTATTATCAATCTGCTTATGAGATTCTATGATGTAAACAGTGGAACAATTAAGGTGAGCGGACACGATATCAGAAAAATCACACGAGAGAGTCTTCGTGACAACTATGGTATGGTGCTTCAGGAGACATGGCTCAAGAAGGGTACAATCCGTGACAATATCATAATGGGAAAGCCTGATGCTACAGATGAGGAAATCATTGCAGCAGCAAAGGCATCCCATGCACACAGCTTTATCAGACGTCTGCCGAAGGGCTACGACACTGAAATCGGTGAGGACGGCGGCAGCCTGTCACAGGGGCAGAAACAGCTTTTATGCATCACAAGAGTTATGCTCTGCTTACCGCCTATGCTGATATTGGATGAGGCAACATCATCGATTGATACACGTACAGAGATTAAGATTCAGAAGGCATTCCTTACCATGATGCAGGGCAGGACAAGCTTTATAGTGGCTCATCGTCTGTCTACCATCAGGGAGGCTGATATTATCCTTGTTATGAAAGACGGAAAGATTATAGAGCAGGGTAATCATGAGAGTCTGCTTGCAGCGGACGGATTTTATGCGAACCTCTATAATAGCCAGTTTGCATAGCATAGGGCTATAGAAATACGGCTATAGAAATACGGGGCGTAAGCCGCCGAAGTTGAGAAAAGCACATCACCAGAATGATATGGCAGTCATGCAGGCATACGGATTTACAAAAGGCAGTGAAGCGTATAAAAGCGAAGCAGCCTGTGTTGCAGAATTGATGAAAATTTATCAGAAGAAAGTAGAAGAAATCGAAAAAAGATAACATGCCGGATACGGCATAATTCTTTTAGCAAAGCTAAGAGCGCACTTCGATACAGGCAATTAAATTACAATGTTCTAATTTGGGAAAATAGTCCCAATGAAAGTGATGTGACGAATTTGAAGTTGAAGGAGAATGCAGATATGAAAAAGGTACTTGTAACAGGTGGAACGGTATTTGTTAGTCGGTATATTGCAGAGTATTATGTTACTAAAGGCTACGATGTATACGTGCTTAATCGAAACACTAAAGAACAGTCAAAGGGCGTAACACTTATTGAAGCTGACAGGCATAATCTTGGTGAGACCCTTCGCGAATATCGTTTTGATACAGTAATAGATACGGCATATACTGGTGATGATGTAGAACTGTTGCTTAACGCTTTGGGAGACTATGAAAACTATATTCTTATCAGTTCAAGTGCCGTATATCCAGAATATGCTCCACAACCATTCAAGGAATATGCTCATCTTTCTATCAACAAGTATTGGGGCAAGTATGGAACAGATAAAATAGATGCAGAAACTGTTTTGCTAAAACGAAATCCCAACGCATATATTCTTAGACCTCCATACTTATATGGTCCAATGAACAATGTATATAGAGAAGCGTTTGTTTTTGATTGTGCATTGGCTGACCGAAAATTCTATTTACCTAAAGCTGGTGATATGAAGTTGCAATTCTTCCATGTTCATGATTTATGTAGGTTCATTGATGTTCTGTTGAAAGTAAAACCGTCACAGCGTATCTTTAACGTAGGAAATAAGGAAGGTGTTTCGATTCGTAAGTGGGTAGAGTTATGCTACGCTGTTGTTGGAAAACAAGCTACATTTGTAGAAATTCATCAAGATATTGAACAAAGGAATTATTTTAGTTTTTATGAGTATGAGTATTGCTTGGATGTTTCCTTGCAGTATGAACTAATGGGCGATGTAAAATCATTAGAACAGGGGTTGGAAGAAGCCTATGCTTGGTATATCCACAATAAGGACAAGGTAAATAGAAAGCCTCTTATCGAGTACATAGACAACACTTTGTGTTAAGTCAATTCAATTCCATTTTGGTAAACACGTGAAACTTTGAATTCGTAGGAGGTATCGAAAAATGAATAGGAAAACTATATTCTGTTTTCTGACAGCTTTGATAATGATTTTTGTTCTTGCCGGCTGTGGTGGAAAGAATAGTGGTGGGAATATTGACAATGTTCAAATTCCTGATTGGAAACCGTCGGAAATATATTCAGACAGTGATATTGAGGCGGCTTTCCAAACAGTAAAAGACTATTTCGGCAACGAATTTGACGGCTGCACACTGACAAAACTGACCTATCCCGGAGATACATACGCCGATGAATTTTATGAATGGGCTGAACAATATGACGCGGATGAAGCAATCGTAATATTATCATCTTTCGATGTAGACTCATCAGGCGGGGATGGTTCGCTTAATCCGGATTCAACATATGATGATTGGAAATGGATTCTAATTAGGAATGACAGTGGAAATTGGGAACATGTTGACCACGGGTATTAAAGCGACAGATTCAAGTTTATCGGGGAGCAAATAGAACAAAAATCGGTATTTGTAGACGGAGGTACACAACATGAAAAAAATCAGCTTAGTGGTTTTTCCAGCTTTAACAATAGTGTTAGAAGCATTACCAATGGGAGCAGTTTGTACTTTTGCTATATCTCCAACAGAAAGAGTAAGAGAAACATTTTCATACTTTAGCCTTATACCGTTTGGATATGCAAATTTTGCTCCACTTATTACAGCCATACTTACTGTTGTTGCCAATAAGACCATCATGGTTGTTCCAAAGCCGCTTATCGGTCAGACTGCATCAGAGTTTTTATGGAAGCAGGAAAAACACTTACCAATGAGGAGGTCGTAAGGGAACTTCTCGAATTGTTAAAGAAGAATGCCATGAAAGAGCAGGCAAATGATGTATTTGAGATATGCAGCTATGTGGATGGACTGGAGAAAAAGATTGATTCCA
>OJOP01000471.1_pt1 | contig 26181 bp, 36 predicted proteins | sample 1598161 | NCBI WGS metagenome assembly OJOP01 (sample SAMN01915206, study PRJEB22387) | human gut metagenome | isolation source: stool | host: Homo sapiens | place: USA | reverse complement strand
GCACCCACGTGTCCGTGTCATACGCCATCGGGATATTCTCCACCGTGAAAGGGCTACCCTCGTAGTCCCCGCGGAAATAACCCGCCTTTGCCTTACCGTCCTCCACTTTCCCATGAAGCCCGTCCAGTAACGTGTTCAGCCCGTCGTCATCGCCCACGCTGCCCAACCATTTGTGAGAATCTTTGAAAGGGTCGGAATCTTCAGATGTTCCCTGACCTCTTGATATACTATAATTGAGAATATCAAGAAGCGTACCGCCTACTCGTGAGGCTGTATTTTCTCCACTTTTAGTAGCATCCCGTATTAAAATTATGTTTTCTTTGAGTTCTAACAAATTCATAACTTATTCTCCTATGGTTCGATATTTAATTCGGTTTGATTTAACTTTACCGATGCCACGATACAATGGATATTTTTCTTTATTTACAGAAAGAAATAGTACACATTCATGAAGGTACTTATCAGCAATGGAGAATGCGTCATTATAAGCCAAGACACGCTCTTTTACACTTACTTTGTTACTGTAATCATCTTCTTTAAATGTAACTCCAAAACGGGTTACATTTATATCATTGTTTTTTACGATTCTGGCATAAGTATAATAAGCAAGTGCCGTTTTAAGTCCGGAAAATGTATGTTTATATCCGCATTTGTCTTTGTATTCCCCTCCATTTAATAAATCATTATATTTTTCAGGATTCAACCTTATATCCATCAATAGTTCATCACCAAGACTTGACTTTAAGTCTATATCCTCACTTTCACGGATATAGGTATTAATCTTTTTGTCGTCTATATGCCCAGATATAGGACGGGATAAATCAGTGACTTCATTTGCTTTTATCAGACGAACCATTTTTCACATATCTTAATGGATTTATACTATAATCGTTTGAAGGGTTTGCTGTCTCAAACCAATATTTGAAAATACGTGTAATTGCCCTTTCAATAAAACGTTGCTGACGTGATACAATTGAATTGTAATACTCGAAAGCATCCGACAAAATATCTCCGCTAAACCCGATTTTCCCTTTCCTGATGCAATACCATGGCTCCTGTCCAAAAGCGGAATATATACGTTCGGTCACACTTGAATCAGTTACTTCAAACTCTTTGTCATAATTTTTAGAATCCATGTTGATAAATTCGGGCTTTTCTTCATCTGCCTCCACTGTTATTTCGACTATTTTGCCCAAATTCTTGTCACCTTGGATTTTAGTAAGTGAGTTCATCACTTCGTCATTATCGTAATCTATGGATTCACTGCCATCAAACTCTGTTTGAGTTACAGAATTGGCCTTTTTTGACAACATTACCGTAGAAGGCATGAAGTTACAACGTACATTTCTATATTTCACGTTGGAAAGCCCCTCATCCGTGCTCATTTCCGTGGCTACCTTGTCTCCCTTTCCTACTGGATATTCATAATTTCCTAACAAAGGCATCCAAAGGATTTGACCTTTATAGTTTTCAATACCTCCGGCATGTTCAATTTGTGCCAAAACAACTTCTTTGATAGGATTGAAGACATCAATGTAATCTATATTGTCTTTTTTCACCTGAATGGCCTTACCTTTTCTGGTCTTTCTACCAGTCCAATCAGGATGAATGGCAATTTCCGACACAGCTCCATTTTCTTCAGGTTCTGTCAACCGGCAATTTTCAAACGGGACATGGTTTAGCTCGACAATTTCCCCAAAAACGTTGTAATTGACATGTAAAGAGATTCCATTAAACATAGCCATATCCTGACACATTCTACAATGTATCCCATCCATCGTATCACCGCGTCTATTGACGACATATTCAGAAAATAATTCGTTTTTAAAGCCATTCCCTTCAATAAAATCAGCGAGCCGGTCGATACACTCATTTCCGGATGGGCTTGCACGCACGATGTCACTGAAGACCTGCGGATACAAGTTGTCTTCTCCATACGATTGAATATTCAGAGATTGGATAAACTTATTGTCAATCCTTGGAGAACTTTTCTTACTAAGTTCTTTTACCTTCATGTCCCGTTTGTTTTTATTCCTCTAATCTGTTTTGTGCCTCCTTTATGTAGGCATTCAAAATCTTTACCCGTATCCTTTTCCCATCAACCATGTAACCTTTGTACTTTGATTTCACTTCTTCGATGGTTTCCCCATTTTCCAAAAGCTGGGTCATTTCTTCAATGACTTTTTCTGCATTTCCGTTTTTCCGGTTTTCCACACGTTCAATCCAATCGTCAGGTAATACGGAAAAGAACACACGACCCTCCGGATTTGTAGCTAAGTATTTTTCCGCAATTTCGTCGGTCAAATTAGCATTAGTGTACATTTCACCGCTTCCAAACTCCATTTGAATGAGTGCCCCATTTTTTAGGCTATACAAACATTTTTCTTTCATCTTACCTTTGCTTCTTAGATATAAATACATTTGTATCACGGCATCGTAATAACAGTCATTACATGAGCTTCTCACGAAATTTCTACCATATACGGCGTAATACAGTTCTTCAATTTCAGTTTTATCTGAATGAGCCAAAGGTTTTTTGTCCTTTAGCTCATTCAGTCTGTTTAGGGCTTCCGTCGCATTCATATTACTCGGCTTCCGTGGTTAATGTGTCAATTGCAGTCTTGGTAGCTTCATAACTTGTCTTGAATAGGAACAATCCCGATTTAGGTGCCTTTGTTTCTTGGAGAGAAACCAGCCATCCGCCATCAGTATCCTCCGAATACTTGTCGTTGGTTATTTCGCTTGCCCGAAGTCCTTGGTACCAGCCAAAAACTTGGAAAGCTGCATCACCCGGATTCGTTTCCTTGCTTGTACCCTTATACTTATTTTCCAGAATAACCACAAAAGAGCCATTGGCCAAACCATTTATGATTTGTTCACAGGTATCCGGATCGTTGTTGAAAACCACAAGGTTCACCGTATTGGTGAATGTGTTCCGGTAAGTACCTACGGCCAATGCCACATTGGTTCCCGTAAACGGGTTGTTACCCAATTGCGCACATTTGAAAGCCTTTTTCTTGGACTTCAAAACAAGAGTTTCAATTACGTTCTTCCGTGTGGCGTTGAATGTGGTGGCTGCAAAATCAATATCTGAACGGTTTATGATGATGCCTTCACTCTCTACGCCGGGTACAATCGGGTCGTCACAATTAATCGAAATATCGTCTTTTAATAAAACATCACAAATAGCCATAATTCACCTCCTTTTTTTAATATGCCATTTGGAAAAGGTTGTCTTCTCCGATTAAACATCCCAACTTTCCGGTTGAATAGATGTAATTCATACGGTCTTTCCGGTCAAACCAGATATCAAGGTCGGAAATCAACTCATTTGCAGGCGTACCGACAAAAAGCTGTTTAGGTGAACCGTACATCGCACGATGGGGAAGGTTCAATTTTGTACCGTCGTTTTGGTACGTTTGAATGAATCTATCCCAAATGGATACCCGGTAAATGGGTACGCCATTATATTCAGCGACATCCAAGCCTTTGAATACTTGTTCCCAATCCAATATAAGTTTATATTCACGTTTCAAATCCCGTGTCAGTGCGTCCCCGAGGGATTTTGTACAGAAGATACCGGCATCGTCCAACAATGAAATTCTACTATCGGCGTTTTCAAGTAACTCATCGAAAATTCCGATTGCCACCCCTGCTTCTTTTATCTTGCTCAATTGCAAGGCCATGGTAGTTTCTGAATTGGCCGCAATGGTTGTCTTTTGCGCCTCGTTTGCAGTACCGATGGCAAACAACTGCTTCCAAAATCCATTTGTTGTTTTAAACAAATCCACATTTATGCCATCCGTAATTTGTCCGGAGCTGCTGACATTTTTTGCATCTTTGTCACCAAACCAAATGAAACGCCACATCATGTGTTTCATCGCCAAATCAAGAGCCGGAAGAACAATGTCGTCCATGTATTCGGTAGAGGTCAAATCACCTATTTCCGTACCGGTCTTTAGACAATATTCAGCAATGGTATTGATGAGGTCAGTGTAGCACCATTTGAGAGGAATCTGCCAATCTCCAATACTCCATTCCTTTTCAGCAAATTCAATTGCTGCATTTTTATACGTTGGGTTACAACCGGAACCGTTCCAACCCACATCTTCCATTGTTCCGACCCACCCCAATTTGTCTCCATTGTGGACATTTTGACGTAGGGTATAGAAACGTTCCAAATCTTCATCGACAAAATTTGTCATGACCAACAGGTCTTTCAAAGACTTGATAGCTCTATTATCAGGGGTTAAACTTTGAAGGTCATCCCATTCTATTCTTTCTTTTGCCATACTCTTTGTTTTTTATTTGTTGTATCTTTGTTTGAATTTCTCTCTCTTTTCCGCAAGCATCCGGTCAATTTTGCTACTTGATTTGGTCTTTTTATCATCAGGCTTCTTGCTTCCGACTTGCGTACTGCGCAAGGGAGGTGTATAATGACTTGCAGCCGCTTTTCTTAGCCAAGATTCTCCGCCGGCCTTTTCTACCATAGACAAAATACGGATTTCATCTTCTGATTTTGCATTAGCGGTCAAGTCGCTTACCTGACGTTCCAATTCGTCAATCCGGCTTTGCAGGGCTTCAACGTCTTCACCGCCGCTTCCCGGTTCCTTGATTTCCGTAATTACCCCATCGGTAACGACAACTGTACGACCGTCCTCAAGGACAAATTCACCGTCAGGGGATGCGGTATCGCCTACCTGTATTTCACCCTCTTCACGTTCTACTGTCAACTCTTCACCTGTTGACGTTGTAATTACCATTCCGGAGGCTTCCGGCTTGGATATTCCCAAAGCCACCCCAAGCATCCGGAAAGCTTCTGCCACAGTGGGCTTCCTTTCTTCTTTCTCTTTCATTTCTGTTTTGATTGTTTGATTATTTATAACTGGCTTTTCAACCTTTGCACTCATTGCAGGTATTACGGAAGATATAAATCCCAATTCTACTGCCTTGTCACTCCCGAACCATGAACCAGCAACCATTTGAGCCTCTATTTCTTCTTGTGTCTTTCCCGTACGTTCAACATATAGTGAAAGCATCTTACTCCGTTCTTGGTTGAGAAAGTTCATTTTTTCTTGTAAACTTCCAATAGTAAGGTCTTCATTGAATGCACCCTTTGGACAATATGGTTCATGTATCAATAATTGGGCATGCTGATACATCTTTCTCCTTTCAATAGGAGCGGCTAACAATATGACGGTAGCCATTGAGGCACATAATCCTACCACAGTACAACTGATTTCTTTTCCACTTGCACGGAGCGCGTCATAAATGGCATATCCCTCGATGCAATCACCACCGCAAGAATGAAGTTCAACTTCAATGCTGTTGTCAGACGGATCCATCCAAGACAAGAATCCCTGAATATCGCTAAATGAAACACAATCATCACCGGAAAGCCAATACTTTATTTTATCGGCGTCTGCTGCAATATCTTTATTTATGAATAACTTTGCCATATCATTTAGATTATATGGCAAATCTAACAAAAAACAATTATAATATAATTATTTTAAGAACTGTTTCTACTGACACCGCACTGTCAGTAATACCAAGTTTAAAACAAAAAACGGATGGAAAAATATCCATCCGTCCAACCGTGAACTTTATTTTTGTATTAATCAAGCAAAGCTCACGTGAAGTAAATCTTCCGCAAAGTCGTGTACAGACTTCTCTATTTTTTCCACTGTTTTACGGTTTGGCTTCTTACGCCCAGTTACATAATGGCTTAATTGCCCTTGGGCTACACCCGTAATACGAGACAATCCGGCAAGTGAGAAAGCTTTCGTATAATACTCCAAGAAAGAAGCCGTGTCGTACACAAATTTAAACTCAACCTCTTCAAAAGGAGTGCCTTCATTTTTATACAAATCCTTCATGTCCTCATAGCCTCCGATAAAACAAGCTTTGGCTTCCTCAACAGTCTTGCCCGTACCCGTTACAAGATACCCCATATCATCAGCATCCATATAAATACTATAAGTTCCATCCGAAGCTCTTTCCACAATTGCATTAACCTTTCTTGCCATAGTCATAATATCAATTAAATAAGTAAATAAAACTATCTGTATAATGGCGGCAGGGTCAAATCCCCGCTGCCTTCTTGATTTTTCCAAGTGTGCCCTTTGCCACTTCCTCACTCCCATGGTTACTCATTTGGAAATACATCCCAGTCTTGGGAGAATACCATAAGGGATGACCTGCTTGCTGTTTTCCGGTGTCATAACACCCGGCTTTCTTTACCAACCGTTCCAATTCCTTGTACTTCATTGTTTAAATGAACTTGCTTGATTAATACAATACAAAGGTATTAAAATTAATATCTTTGTGCAAGTATTCATACTGAAAAATATTACTTTTAATACTTTTTATGGTTGTAATACGCCTATGGAATATTTCATATATCAATATGTTTTTTCATCCTCTTGACTATTCTGAAAACAGAACGTGATGAAATACTGTACACTTCTGATAAATAGGATGCGATATACTCTTGTTTGTGCCCTTCTTTAGAAAGCCGAGTGTATTCCTGGTACAGTTCAAGGTATCGGATATTTGATAAGTCGATTTTATTTTTGGCAATTATTTCAATCAAATTCCGGTTAGCGGATAATAATTCGTATGATGTCATGATATACTGAGTTTAAATAGTCCCTATATTCTCAATTACTTGTACCCTGTTTCCCACGGAGTTTATTTCTTCCACGCTGACAATCGGATTCGGCATTGATTGCACTCCTTTGGCCACGGCACGGGCTAACATGTCTTCTCCTATGGCTTGCTCCGCGCTTTGGGTTGCCTGAATAGGCACGCCTCCACCCATTGTGTTGAAAGCCGAAAGGATGGGAGCAAACATGCGTGTAGACCGGGCTGTCATTACACTCTCACCATTGGATAGCCTTGCCGGTATGCTGTCGCTTGTTTCGCTGCCGGTACCCGTGACTAATCCACCTTTCGCATAGCCACGACGGCTTTCATTGCTACTTCCACCATCTCCGCCAACCTTGGCCGACTTGATGGCCTTTATGGCAGATGCCATACTGCTGATGATGGTTGCAGTCGCAGCCGCTACCGCTGCTATGGATTCCCATACGGATTTTCCTTTTTTAAAAGCAAGGCTCGTGGCTTTTGCTATGGCGATTCCTTGTTCGATGGCCACCTCAGCAAGGGCGAGAACCTTTGCAGTCGCCACAGCCTTTTTGTTTTCGCCGGCCAAGTTTGCAATGACATCTCCGATTGAACCATAGGTGTCCGCAATGGCTTGTGCTTTTGCTTGGTTTATTTCCACCTCCTTGTCGGCCAACTCCTTTTGTGCGTCCACATATTCATTTTGAAGTTCGATTTTTCTAAGGTTAAATTCTTCTATACTTTCACCCTCCAACTGGTGTAAGGATTCAAGTTCTTCTTGTTTATGTGCAACTTTGGCTTCCAACATCGCCATTTCATTTTCTCCGAGTTGTGCCAGTTCCGTTTCATGCCGCAGGCGCATGGCTTCCATTTGCTTGTTCGTGATGTCATTCTCATGCTGCATCCTCAATTCTTCGTCCTTTGCCGCCCATGCCGCCCAAATGGCATCCTTTTCTTCTTGCGTGGCCTGCATGTTGGAAAGCTGCAAATCCCTTTCCTTGGCCAACTCTTCAAGTTTAAGGGCATATTCTTGTTCACCGCCTTGTTTTACGGCCTGTAATTGGAGAGTGATAAGCTTTTGCCGGTCTTCGATTTGCTTTTGCAATGCCTCATTGTCCAAAGCGGCCATTTCATTGGAAAACTGTTTTTGTTTAGCCATTATTTGTTTGTTGATGGCTTCACGCGCTGCCGGTGTGAGGTTCTTCTCCTCATCCAACCTCTTTTCCAGTTCTTCGATTTCACGGGCATAGTTCAACCGTGTTTGTTCCCTTAACTTTTCTTGGTTGTCCGTGACAAGTTTCAGTAATTCGTCCTCAGCCTTTCGGGTTTCTTCAATCTCCACGCGTTTCTGTTCACGTAGCTGTTCCAAACGCTTTTTGGCGGCTTCCTGTTGCTTCTTTATTTCTTCATCAGCAAGCGTATTTGTGTCCGTTGCGGTTGTGTCGTTGGTAGAAGTGTCCTTTGTGGCCGAATTCTCCACTTTTATAGGAATGGTAACAGGTTCTACCTTGTCTTTCATTTCCCGATTTGTTTCCTCAATCTCTTTTTTAGCCTGAGTAAACTGTTTTTTCAGAACCTCCGTGGTATAGATGGCGAAATCTTCCAGACCGCCCGTAAATTCGTCCCAGTCAAGTGTAAACACGCCTTTCAATATACGTCCCAATGATTTTAATTGTACTATAAGCAAATTTACCAAGTTGCCCACCGTTTTAAACATGCCGGTAAATATGCCGGAAATGGAATCACACAATACCCTGAACGCTTCTGATTCCTTATACATGGTTTTGAACCACTTTATAGTATCTCTTATGCCGTTTATTATTTTGGCAAGCCCTTCATTGACAAATACGATGGCTTGTGTTTTCATGCGTTCAAAATCACCGCCTGTCATGTCGAACAATCCAGATAGTGCGTTTTGCAATTCAATTTGTGAATTTAATTGTTTCTCTTCCAATTCACCAAGTTCTCCAGCCTGTTTCTTGACCTCATCAAGGTTGGTTTCTATCTTGCCCAAGGTTTTGATATATTCCAGTCCGGCATCCTCACCGGGACCACCGAAAATATCCGCTATGGCCTTGCCGACTTTGTCAGAAGAGGCCGGAAGCTCATTCAATCGGTCAGACACTTTCTTCATTACCTCGAACGTGGTTGTACTTCCGTCTTGCAATGACTTTTGTACTTCTTCTGATGAGATGCCGATACCGTCCAATGCTTCTGCAGTGGACGTTGTCATTTCGCGTAAACGTGTATTTGCTTCCTTTATGGTATCCACTCCCTTGTCGGAGAAAATACCTTGTTTGCTCGCATTTGCCGTAATGGCCACAAATTCCTCTGCACTGATTCCTGCCTCCTTGAAATATGCCGGGTATTCTTTCAATGTGTCAAGAAACTCACCGTTTGCATCGGCACCGGCCACAAAACCATCCTTTATAATATCCATGGCCTCTTGCGACGTGATGCCAAATTGCTTTGAAAGCGAGTTCGCAGCTTGTAGGGTTTCTTTAAAGTCTTTACCGTACATGTCGGCCACGGCCTGCACTTCATTACGGTATTCCTTCATTTCATTTCCTCCCAATCCTGTGAACTGTTTGGTGAGTTTTGTTGCCTCGACAAGCCCCTTGTTATAATCATAGAACCATTTGAATGCCATTCCGACACCGGCGATACCTGCCAAAGCGAGAAAAACGGGATTGGTAAGCAAACCTTTCATAGTAGCCCATAATGCCTTAATATCCGTATTTATCTTCTTTATTCCCTTGGAACCCTCTCCAAGATTCATCAGTGATTCTCCGAATTGGTTGTTAAGTCCGATGGCTTCAAGGATACTGTTTTTATAGTTCCCGACATTTCGATAATAACGTCCAGTTTCCTCTTCTGCTTCTTTTAATTCATCCGTAAGGTCATTGATTTGTTTTGCCAACGCACCCCCTACTTTTTCGTTTTCACGTTCTTCTCTTGATAGTGCATCGTATTCGCGTGTTAAATTGGACAATTCCGCACGCATACCACGTAAAGAACCCTCTTGTTCATGGTCAAGTTTAATTTGGTTCTTTACAACTTTTTCAATGTCCCTTATAGTTGACTTGTATTCGTCCGATGCTATTTTTGTAGCCGAAATAGCCTTGTTGTATTCCTCTCGTGAAATACGTCCTTCATTTAGTTGCTTTTTCAGTTCGGATTCAGCTTCCTTTACCTTGTCTAATTTTGCACGATATTCGGCGATTTTCTTTATAGCATCGGCATAATTCACTTTTATGTCTAAAACCTTTTCTACTTTGTTGTCTGCCATAGTTTTATAATTTTAGAAGTTTCACATCGCATAAGTTATTATCTCGGGTCTTGATTTCAAGTATGGCGAAATAAGCACCGTATTGTTTCAGATATACGGGTTTCGTCATATCCAATATCTTCAAATCTACCGGAGACAACTTCACAACAATTTCGAGAACTTTAGACTTGTCTAATAGTTTTTCGTACCCGTTATAATATTTTTCTATCAAAGACGGCCATTCAAGCCCGGTAAATGTCCCTTTGTATGTACCCCCGTCCAAAATACGCCTTATAATCCTCGGTTCCACACTTCGGTACTCACCGCTACCGTCATTGTTGTATATGTTTATCGGGATATAAGCAAGGCCGCCCCTTTGGTCACTGGCTGCAAAAGGTAAAGTTACGGCCTCACGTTCGTATTCCAACGTTTTGTTGTCCACTTGTATGTTGGCACTGTAGTCCCCATAAACGGTATCATCATCTTTGTATTTGAAAAGGTTGTTTCTCGCCACATCATCGAGTTTATACGTTGTACGTCCGAAAACGGGTAACTTTGAACACACCTTTTCGCTCCAGTCATAGGCGTTCTTTTTGTTTTTGTGCAAGTCATTGAAAGAGGCTACTGTAATTTGTCCTTTGCCTGACGCTATGACAAAAAGGCCAAGCATCTGGAATACCCCCTTTAGGAAATCAACCTGTTTCATGTCCGGCAAATTGGGCACTATAAACAATTTGCTACCGGGTTGTACCTCCTTGTCGAACGGGGTTATATCAAAAGAGCCATCCACTCTTGTTATGTTATAGGCACCAAGATTCATAATTCGGAACTGATATGGCACATCTCCTCCTAACATGTCACTTTCCACATCCCGTAGTACATAATCCATAGCAAAGAGTGCACCATATCGGCTTATCGAATCCGGATAAACGGACAAAGCCATGGAAGACGGGTCGTCTTTCCGGCATAATGATAAATTCATTTTTCGGATATTGCTTGGTTGGGTTGAAGTATTTAGTACGATTTTCAATGTACCGCTTAAACGAAGTGCGGAACCGTTGACTTTTGGAACATAGGTGGTAAACAATTCTTCAGTTTGGCCGGACAAGAAGCCGTAATCTGTATTATAGTTACTATCAATGTGAAGAATGGCTGAGGTTTCCTCTTTTTCGTTATAATTTGCAAAATCAATTTTCCCCTTAAATTGATTTGTGTATTCCTCAGACCCATTTCTTGTTATCAAAGGGATAACAAGCTCATCATTTATTAAACTATATTTTTCATCAGGATAAATAAATTTTATTCCGCTTTGTTGTTCTATTCGTCTTAATATCCACCCTAAATTAATTACAGGGTTCAGATATACCGTTGCGTCTCCATAATCTACCTCCGGTTGCGTCTTGCTGCTAAATGCAGCCCATGGGAGATAATCAACGTCTATTGAATACGGCAAATCACGCAAATTCTTTTCTTTTATGCTTTCAAATCCATATAGCCCATTCCAGTTCAGGCATATTTCCAACTGTTCTTCATCGTTGGCCAACAGGAAAACATCAGCATCCCCTACTATCACAATCCCGTCACGCAAAACCCGTCCGGCATGTACAAGATAAGGGAAGCTGCTTTCACTGCTCGGGAATACCGCTCCGCTGGTAATTCTCAAATTATTGGCCGTTTTTGGTAACTTGATGGTATAACTGTAATTACTGACTATCTTGCTTATATCCGACAGCAAGTTACTCCGGAAAGTAAGGTTTATACCACTTTCAGACATGTCTACACGTTGGTTGTTTATATAAAGTTCATCTCTCATAGCTTTTGTGTTATAAGTTCTGGCATTTCTATCTGTATCTCGAAATCCTGTAAATCAGAAGTGGACTGGGTAGAAGTCCCCTCTGATATATGGATTGGAATCCATTCCTCCCCATCCCACAATGAAGGAAGTGGTGATGAAAGTAGACCGAGTAACATCTTAAACGTGTCTCTGTCTACCAATGGAGCACATGCCTTTATTGTTTTGTGGGTTTCTTTACCTTGGACACGGGTTATTCCATACACATCCAGGAAGGCCGTAGAAATTACTTCCGATTCTTCCCCTATGTCAGATACCTTATATGAAATGTCACCTGGCTTAAAGAGCCAATATTGATAAAAACCATGCCGGTCTATCCACCTGATAAAAAAACCACAATCCGCGTTATTTATTTCAATGTTCAAAACCAGATCATCAGTTATGGAAGTGAAGGTATAATCAAAGGTGTAGTCAAAAATAGCTTTGTACTCTTCCATTAACAATATCGTAGCATGGTTTTGTGCTTTTGGAAAAGTACCATTTAAATCCAAATGCACAATGCCGGGTGTTACATCAATCCCTTTAAGCGGTTCATTGTCGCTTTGGGCTTGTACCGCGTTGTCAGAAGAATAAAAGCTGACTGTTTGAGGATAGTTTTTGAACCATACAACTTTCCGTCCGGAATTGAACGTGTCGCCGATATTTATAGATCCCCAAATACATGTCATGATGAAATTAAAATCGCCTCCTTTGCCGAGGCTGACATGTACCTCAATGTCCAAACTTGGAACCAGTTCTGTTTCTTTGACCGGGAAGAATAAACGGAGGTATTCGCTTATGTCAAATTGTACATAACCGCCAATCGTTTCCCTTTTATCTTGATAAGAAACGCTTTCCCTTTGAACCGTAACAGTTACTTCGTCGTCTGTTCCTCCTTGAATCCTAATCAAATTGCGGTTGAATGCAAATGAAATGGCATCAGGATAGGAAATTCCCCATCCGTCACTTATTATGTCCGTCCTCATTTTTTGTATTTAAGTTTATGTGTTCAACTTCCTGCTCAAATAACAAACCTACTCTCGAAGTAATGCTATTCACAGTTTTTTCTATTTCCGGTGAGTAAATATCATTTCTCCCACCTTCACGATATAACTTAGTCCCTTCTGTTTTTATCTTGTGGGCTATTGCACCGGCCATGCTCATCACCCCCCTTTCTTTTGGCGTATATTTGGGCTTCCATCGTTCCGATGGCTTCCGTATATATTGTATTGGTGGCACAGATATACCTTTGTCTATAATCCATTGCCGGATTATGCCGGTAAAGTTGTGGGGTGTCCTACCTGCACGCCGTCCCGTTTCCAGAGTCCCAAAAGGGAATCTTCCCCATAATATTCCACCGTTTTCCGTAAGTTCAACTTTGATACTGGATTTCGTGCGTCCGCTTGCTACTTGTTTTGCGGCTACATGGTTGGCTATGATTCGGGAGCGTAGTGATTCAAGTTCGTCACCTACTATTTTCTGTACATCCGCACGGGTTACTGTCATTTCCATAAATCACTTCCTCTATATTTTGGGTAGGGCAAATAACTAAGCCTTTTACCTCTTTCAATTGTACTTCAATAGTGATACCGGCCACATTTACATCAAGCTTGTCATAAAAGATGGAATACGGGATTTCCCCATAGACGGGTTCAAACAATCCTGATTTATTGATTCGCATTATAAATTCTTGTGCGTATGCCTTGCACCGTTCCACCACGCTGTCTGATTCTTCACCTTCGAAATCAAAATCAACCTTGTCCATGAAGGCAAACAAGCAATTAGGATAGTCTTTGATTTGTTGTTGGCCGAACTTCATAACCCCACTTGCAGGAAGGACGTTAAGCATGACCGGCAGTGCTGTGCTATCAAGTTTCACATTTGCCGTTTGCCAGTTTTCAAATATGTATTGCACACATTTCATTTCACTTGCCACAAGCCTTATTTTATCCTCTATGGATTGAAAACCATCCGGCCTTCTGTATTTGCTTTCTTCTTTCATTTCTTTTTCTTCGTTATGACGTTACGTAATCTCCTTTCAAACTTCATTCGCCTTGTATCCATGTCAAGACACTTGTACACTCGAATCCATGGAACCTTTTCAACATCCCCATGGTCGGGTATGTGCATGCGTGTGGCGTAATAGTCCAACAAGCCAAACATTCCAAACTTCAAATTCTCAATACCGGCTTGTTGTTCTTCAGGTGTAGGGGTAACGCTTGCTTTTGAAAACAGCTTATTAACCCGTTCCACTTCTTTTGAAACCCAGAAAGAAAATGATAGGACGGCCTGAACATCTTCGTTTAATATGGTTTCTTCACTGACCCCCAAAAGGATTTTACAAGGCAATATAAGAAAATCCGCATCATTGGAAATTGATTGTAACTCCATGAGTTTTCCCATCGTAATATCATTAATCGTGTCAGGCATGCTCACACCACACACAAATTGCGATGGTTTGATTTCTTTTGCTATTCTGATAAGGTTATCATAATCGGTAATAAACTCGCTTATATGCAAAAATTCACGTACTGTCATATCATGTTTCAATATACCTTGAACGCGGTCGCCTAATTGGTCTCTTTTCTTTCAAATAGTTTAGAGCTACATACCTAACCGCATCTAAAAGGTGGTTAAACTTGTCGATAGGCTCATTCAAGAATTCACCCGTCATTTTATTTTCTTTCCACTTGTAGTTTCGTATCTCATAAATCAGGTTCAGGCTCCGGCTTGTTATGTTTAGGTTGTACCTTTGAAGAATCTGGATACCGTTACGTACAGAATCCGCGCCCTTTTCTGCTGGTTCTATCCTCCTGATACCGTAATTGTATATTTCTGTGATACTTTTTTGTTCCGCACTATCCGCAACAGTTGACCCGGGAAGCCCACGGAGTTTATCAGCTATCTTGTCATTTGTCATTCCACGCATGTAACAAAGTTCATCAAACCATAACTCACCATTTAACTTGTACACGTCAACAATTCCGGTTGGGTCTACGGTAAAACCGAAGTCAAGCCCCCTTGCTACCAATTGAGCTTCTACAGGTATTTCCGGAACTTGCTTCCATCTTGTGTAGACAACTCCTTGTGGTCGGCCGGTCAATCCAAGTCCGTAAACCTTCCACCAGTTTTCATCATCTTTATTGCTTTCTATTTCTGCAATCTGTTCTTCTGTAATAAATGGATTGTCTTTGTAGGTTGAGTGAATCTCCACCGTGTTGGTTCTGATTGATATTCCTTTCAATTCATACCAAAATTCACTGTCTGGATTCCAATCGAGAAAAATACACTCACGGGTACGCACGCTTAACTGCCGGAATACTTCATAAGAAATACGGTTACACTCATTGATGAAAAGGATGTCTCGCCCGGCTCCTTTCACCTTTCCCCAATCATCAGCGGAATAGAAACGTATTTGTGACCCTGATTTGAACGTATAAGTCTTGTCCGTTTGGTTGGATTCGTAGTCTATTCCTTCTACCATCCCTTCCGCATCCACTATGTTAGTCAAGTCTTGGATGGCACCACGTTTTAGGTGCGGAATTGATTCTGAGATTATGTCTATCACTCTCTTCTTTGCACCCACCAAAATGATAGTTAACAAAAAAGACATGACCGAGTATGTTTTTCCCGATCGTGTCCCTCCTTTATTGGCTATTATTCTGGCGTTATTCACGTAGGCCGACAAGCTCTCTTCATATACTTTAGTCGCTATCATATACTACTTATCTTTGAGCTTTTTCAATAGTTCTGCAGTTTTATCGTTAGATACAGTGATATTCAATCCCGTACTAACTTCGCCGGAATGCTCTATCTTGGAATCTTGGCGGTTTTTCCACCTTCCAGGTGCGATATTTGTAAGGAGAAAAATATTTGCCCCGACATTCGGCTCGACATGAATGTTCTTTTTCACCTGTTTCTTGATTTTAGGTTTTCCGTTTTCGTCCATCCATTCGGTTGTCGTTTGCTCATAATCATACCCCTTTGCTGATTTTGCAAGAGAGATTACAAGGTCATATTCAAGGTTGCTTTTGAAGTCTTCCTTCGCCTTTTTTATAGCATTGGCGAAATTGGCATTTTTCATCCAACGATAGTACGTTTTCACATCAATGCCGAAGTGGGCGCAAAAGTCCTTCAACCTTGCGCCGCCGTATTCCATCAAGCCGTTTTCACGTACCCAATCGGAACATTTTTTCATTTTATCTTCGTTTAACTTGGCCATACCTATACATTAAACGTTGTTTGATATGCGAACCTCCAATTCCTACATGTGTTGTAAGTCTTAAACTTGCCTTTTGGATGCAAGTCGTAAGAGTTCAAAGATTTTATTTTAATGGCTTCAGCATCACTTATAACAACTCTTGTATGGCCATCATTATATTGTATGCATCCACCCTCTTTATACCTGAAAGCTATATGCAAATTGTCTTCCCATTTGTATGGTATAGATACTCCACAGAGATAATAATATTTGGCCTCAAATTCATCCAACAAAACCGTATTGTCTTTTATTGGTATCTTTTTAGAGTAGTTCCCAATTAAACAATTTGCACAGTGAACAGACAAGTCAAATCCGGTAACATATTTCAGCCACAGATACTTGAAATTCTTGCTTGTAGAGAAAAAATCTATTTTAGGACATCTTTCTGTTTTCATAAGCGTTTTTTATTTTATCAGCAAAATCGTATTTCTTTCCATTTGGTAGCGGAAGGCTAAATTCAAACATTAAAGCATCTATAATTTCTTCTTGTGAGTGTTCCACATCTTTTATAGCCATTACCTGCCACGAATTATTACCTATTTTTATTACGGGGGAATTTGATATGTATTCTCCAATTCTTCGTACTTCATAATCTTTGTGGAACCTTTGGTAAAACCATTCTCCATTGCGATACATGCCAGTAAATCCATTCTTATCAAAATAGTGGACAAGAGAATCAGCGTAATACCTTGATGCATTCTTCGCTTGCTTATTCCCTGCCTTAAATGGCCTCCCGCTGATGAATACCATCCCACTTTGTTTGCACAGACCAAAAACGGATTTTATTACGCTTTCTTCTGCTTTTACGCTATCTACGGAATTCAAAACGCTGTCGCAGATAACAACATCATATAACCCTTTGTTTTGTATGTCATCACAAATTAATTGATATGTCTTTTGATTACCCAAATAATCAATAGCTGATGATGTGTTGTTCGGTCTATGGTATGGATCAATCATTGTAACATCATACCCTTCCCTTTTTAACTTTTTGGCATAGTCATATTGCCCAGCGCCGAAATCCAATATTCTTAGGTTCTTATTTCTGATTTGAGTTTTTAAATATGGTAATACCATCTTCTCATAAAGTGTACTCTTGTTGTCTTTGTGTATATCATCGTTATGGCGTAACCGTTTCATTTGAGCAAGGGATTGGATATAAGTTTTTTTTGGAAGGTGCTCGTAAGAGAATTCGCCATATTGTTTTGAGAAATATTGAATTGCAAGGTTTTTGTTTCCTTCTGGTATAACAAAAACATCAATATCCCGTCCTAACATCTTTGCAGCATAGGCATATACAGATGAAGTAACAACTTCCCCGTTTTCTGTTACAACAGGAGCGGCAAACTCTCCAAATTTAGTGATAAGTTTTCCAATAGCATTCACAAATGTAAAAAGCTTACCTTTATCTTTAACATATATCTTTTCGTAACTTATTCTATTTATGCCAATAGTAAGAGTGCCATTTATGTGTAATTTTGGTGCGGCCACGTTTACTTCAACCTCACACATGTTATGCAACTGGTTAAAACGTATTTCATCGCTTTCATTTAGACCTTTAAGGTAATATCCTGGAGCTTCATTATATCCTAATGCAATCAGTGTCTTACTTCTTTGATGCCCTGCAATTATGGTATTATTCTCTGCATTTATCAGAATAGGTTTCACAATACCAAGTATACTGATACTTTCTTTCAGTTCTTGAGATGCGCGTTTTGACAAAATTCTGGGATTGTACGCGGCAGGATGTATGTTTTTTAATATTATTCTTTCCATTTTTCTACTATTTGTAAAACGAATCCTAAATTTGTGCCATTTGAATTTAAATACTCATCATGTATGGCTGTAAGTTCGTTCAGTTCGTCTTCTGATATTGGTATACTAATCTTGCCAAACTTTAAATAATCGCATGGGGTAGACGTTGACATATTATTTTCAAAGTCCAAACTTTCTTCTTCCTCCCAATCATCAGGAAGTACACCCCAATCTTTGAGCTGTTCGGTATCCCACTCATTGGCAAGCATATCATAATCCCACTCTCCATAAGGTGCATTGTCTTTCATGACGTATGCTTTTAGTTGCCCTATTGTTACATTTTCTGGGATGACTTTACAAGGGGCTTTTTCATATTGCAAATCTTGTAAGGCATTCAACCTCATGTTTCCACCAATGGTAACATATTTCCCACCATGCTTGTACACTAAAAGTTCCCTCAGTGAAAGCATCTCAGGATTATCTACGATGGACTTTTTTAATTTTTCAAATTTCTCATTACGTATAATCCTCGGGTTTGCTGGAAGTCCATCTATCTGACCATGATTTTGTTCAATATCAGATAACGGAATCATTTCTGTTTGAATTAATTTTATACTATTCATGACAACGGATTTTATATAACAAAGCAAATATACAAAACAATTATATTATAATTGCATATTGTCATAAATAATTTTATAGTAATTACTTTGAATGGGAAATAATTAACCCGGCAGGCCGAATTACCTGCCGGGGCATCATTGCAAGTAACGTTGGCCGAAGCCCCAACGCGCAATTATCGTCTTGTCATGTGGTCGTTTATACTAATACCCCTTCGTCTAACATCGAGTAGTATTTATCATCACTGATTATAATGCTATCAAGTAATTTTATACCGAAAAGGGCAAGTCCTTTTTTTATTTCATCAGAAAGCTTTATATCCTCTTGGCTTGGTTTTATGTTTCCGGATGGGTGATTGTGTACGAAGATTACAGCCGAAGAAAGTGCATCAATAGCGTATTTGGCAATAATCCTTCTATCTACTAAAGTTTGGCTTATTCCTCCTTGTGATATTTTAGCATATCCGGTCACATTATTGGCCTGATTCAATAAAATAATAAAGGCGCTTTCATAGATTAAAATATCCTCGTGATAGAACTCCTTTGCAAAGTTGAACGCATCTTCTGATGAACGAACTTTGATTATTTCAAAATCTTGTTTCTTTGCTGTTATGCTGTATTCTACGGCTTTCTTTTTCATAATTTTATGTATTGTGAAGGGCTTTAGCCATGCTGGTTAAACTTATTTGACTACTGTTACGAACTGGCACTTTGCCCACAATGAAAAGTCATTGCTGCTCATGTACTCTTTATTCTTTGCCTCAATGGATTTTGCTTCTTGCTCACTTATTTCATTTCCGGCTACAAAATATCGTTTCATTGTCTTATATCTTTAAGCGTTTATACCAATTGCATTTCTCATAAAGTCTCCAGCCTTTTCTACTGACATATTCAGCTTTTTCTGAATCAGGGTAAGCATACAAGCTACTTGCTCTTTTGTATTCAAGTTACCTTGCGCAAACTCTGACATAATGAACTTTTCTATCATTCTCTGTTTGATTACTTCTACTTTCATATTTTATTATCGTTAATGTTTAATTCTATGTTGCAAATATACATATTCCGATAATATTCGCCAAATAAAAATAAGAATAAATTATCGTAAAATGAAAAATTAACATTTAATATTGTCTTCTGACGATATTTTCTGTACCTTTGTATTTAGAAAGAAACGATAAACATTAAATGTATATGAAATTAAGAATTAAGGAGGTCTGTCAGATGCGCAATACCACCCAAAAAGAACTTGCAGAAAAGTTAGGTGTTTCAGAAGTTACGTTAAGTCGTGCATCAAACGGAAATACTTCATTAACATTACTTGAAAAGATTGCGTCAACTCTTGACCTTCCTCTTTGGAGGCTCTTTGCATCACCGGAAGATGTGCGTAAGGAGCAAGGCACGGGCTTACGTTGTCCCGTATGCGGTGCGGAACTGGAGTTAAAGCAAAAGGTGGTGAAAGATGAGTGAATCAATAATTTAGATAATATGCAAGTAATTTCAAAATTAGAAGCTATATTTGCAAAGTTATGAGCAAAAAGGTCATAAATAAAGCAACTACCAGAGAACAAAAGCTCTATCAAAGAGATAAAAGTAGAATAGCTGAATATTATACTCAAAACATCAAAGAAGATGCTAAAGTTATAGATATTCATCTGAATTTTCATGGATATACTAATCTGAAAAAATAATCAAAAACCCGTTTTCCTAAATTTATTTTTATCGCTTTATGCAATAAGCTATGTCTTCTTATTGGTAAAAAGGCTTCCGGTGTCAAAGGAAAGCGGCACGGGCTTGCATTGCCCCGTATGCGGCGCGAAATTGGGGGACATCAGAAATCTGATAGGGGGTATATCCAAAATTGGGGACACCCCCATGTTCATGGAAACCACCTATATCCACCCGCAGAACGGACAAGAATACCCCATGTTCGTGATGAACCGTGACGGATTCACACTCCTTGCCATGGGATTCACCGGAGATAGGGCTCTACAGTTCAAACTGGACTACATCGCCGCATTCAACAGGATGGAGCAGGTGATACAGTCCGGCGGCTACCTCGTCCCCCACTCGTTCAGCGAAGCCCTGAAATTGGAGTTAAGACAAAAGGAGAGTGAATAAAATCCTTTTTATTTTGTTCCTACACTTGTCACAATCAATTCCCCCCGTTCCAAATCAAAACGGGGGGGAATTGATTCCTATCGAATAGTACCCATGTTCAGTCCTTCTTTCAAAATTCTACTGAAGTCTTTGGCATATTTTTTGGCTTCCTCTTCGGTGCGGAAATAATTGCCACGTTTCCATAACATGTTATCAGATGAATAAAAATATTCTTTATTCACTAATACTTCCATAAAAACATTGATGTAATAGTAATTTCTCCCTTTTTTCGCCCTCCAACGTTTAGTTTCTATTTCTTCCGTTTCGGGATTCCAACGAAGCCCTTTCTTTTCCAACGCCCGGAATATCGGGCAGGTGCATTCTTTCTCTTTCATCGTCTTTTTATTTTATCTGATTTGTATTTTTGAAATAATCCCTAATAGCTCCGTATATTCGGCTATCACCATCAATAATTCATGAAACGCGTTCTTTTCCTGTTCGTCCGTAATTAGAACCGTGTTTAGTAATTTACTTATTGCTTCCATGGCGTTTGCTTTACGTTGAAACTTGTTGTACTCGTTTGGGTCGTTCAAATTCTTGATGAGGTTTAATTCTTCATCATTCATTTTTACTAATACTTCATTTTCCATGATGTTTTTTGTTTTTGTAGCCGGAGGTGGACACCCCCGAACCGTGTTATTTTATCAGTTGGCTAAATTTTTTGCTTAATTCTGTTTCGTCTATTATCGGGGTTATTTCGTCCTCTCCGTCATAGGCGAAAGCGTTACTTACTGTTACGCCTACTCTCGTGGTCACGTATTCCGTTGGGTAGATGTAGCCCCCGTAAACCTCGTAATCGTCTACTTGTATTTCGTAGTCGAACGCTACAAGGCGGTCGTCTTCTTCATACTCAACATGCCCCTTTGTGCTTTCCATCCGGTCGGCAAGGGCTTCGTAATCGAGCCGGTCTAAAACTAATCTTTTTCCATCTCGCGAGATTTCCATGGTTCATTTCACTTTATACTTTTTTGAAACAATGAGGTCTACCGCACGCCGGGCAAGTGTGGCGGCTGTCCCGCCCGGCATACTTCTGCAAACTGTATTTATACTCACTCATAGCTGGAAGTTTCAGGGGTGAACTCGAAAGCATAGCGCAAAAACATGGCAAATATGAAGTTGTCAACAGTCACCGACATGTGACAGGCTGACGGGGCATGCCATGCGTTTACATCCGTCAAAGAAGCCCCGGCAAAAAGACAGCCGTCAAATAACGCCAAGTAAACCCCACCACCTTCACAAAGCGCACGCGCCTCGCTGAATGACTGCATGAGGAAATTTTCCGGTACCAACCCGTAAAGGGCAAACAAGGTATTTACATTCTCAACCTTGGTACATATAGCCACGTACTTCACGGGCTTCAAGATTTTATTTTCTGATTCCATTTTATTCTGTTTTTAAGTTGGTTTTTAAATTCGGGTAATTTGAGGGTATTTAGAGGGTATCAGGGTACTAAGGGTATTAAGCCCCCTTATTTATGTGAAGCTATATAGGCCACCGCAGCCCGTGCGGCTTCCTCGTCCGTTTGTACGCGGTTCTCCATTAACCAGGCTTCTATCTCGGCACGGTCAAAATACAGCATCTTTCCGCGTTTGGCGTGCGGTATGGCCTTTTTGCTCGTAAGCATGTAGAGGTGGCTACGGCTTAATCCGGTCAACATCATTACTTCTTCAAATGTCAGTACGTTCTTTGTAAGAATGTTTGTAACATTCAAGTTTTTCACTTCCTCTGTGAGTTCTCGGATTCCTCCTAAAATTCTAAAGGCTAATTCTTCGGTTATTTGATTGCTATTCATATTACTTTTGTATTTTTTAATTGTTGAAATTAATTGATTTTTCTCTTTTAATTTTTCGATAAAGCCTTATAGTAGCAATGCTTTGAAATGTTTCGTATGCTTTCGAGAGGTCTTTGATGTATCTGATTACGTCTTTTCTTTCCAACGGCACGAAACTCTTGCTGAGAAGGTTTATTTTCACAAACCTACCGGCCATGTCGGAGTAATTTTTCATGCCAACCAAATAACTGATGGCGGCATCTGAATACATTTCGTAATGTGTGGTACTTTGAATTTTAAAATAAACCAATCCTTTCACGTATGAAAATTCTATTTTATGGCAAAAGGCTTCAACATCCTGTTCTTCATAACCGAATCGTGTGATAAGGGATTTGGTTTTCTTATACAATCTGTATTCGTATATGACTTTGTCACATATTTCATCTTCGTGAAAAAGGAAGTCGGAAGGCTTTGATTCCAAATTGAAAATGTAATTGAATGAATCAGACATTTTTTCCGATTCATCGTATGTGTTACTACCTTCTTTGTTCAATACGCTCCTGTATAGTTCCATTCTGGAAAAGTGCGCATAACAAACAGATAGAAACAAGGAAACAAATATTCTGTTTCGTTTTCTGAGAAGACCGTTTTCTCCTGCTTTCCTAACCTTGTTGATGTCAGAAAAGTTTTCAAATCTGTACTTGCTTAATGCTTTCATATTTTTTGTTTAAAATGGCATTTGTATTTCGCTATCTTTTTTACTAATCAATTGTGGTAGTTCCATTTGCGGATAAGTGCTTAATGGATAAAACCTTGTAGTTGGTGGATCGAAGCCACATATAAAGTTAAATAGCCCAATGTTCCGGCCTTTGATGATTTTTATCATAGCCGTATTCTTGGTACTGACAGCCTTGTATGGATCTGGATATTGTTTCCCGTAAACTTCCGGACGATAAATCAAAATTATTACGTCAGCGGCTTCTGCTATTTGCCCGCTGTCCCTTATCCTTTCAATCGTTGGCTCAGGGTTTTCTTTGTCACGGCTTAGTTGGGACAATGCAATAATCCAAATGTCCAAGTCTTTTGCAAGGTTTTTGAGCCTACGGGCAATTTCCCCCATACGTTGTTCCTTATTTGTTTTTCCGGTTGCGTTCACATTTAGAATTTGCAGATAATCTACCACGGCTCCACATATTCCTTCACGTTTTTTCAGGCTTCTGATACTTCCGATGATGGTGTCTATATTGGACGTGCTCCTGTCATCGAAAAAGATATTTTCGCCTATGGTTTTTGATAGTAACCCGATAGACTTGTCTACCTTTTGCAGGTTTTCAGCGGAAAGTTTGGCATATAGTATTTCGGATGAAGAAACTCCGCTATGTACTGACAAAAGTCTTGACGTAAGTTGCAGCTTTGTCATTTCCATGGAGTAAACCGCTATTTTGTCCCCGTTCATTGACGCATTCAAGACGACGGAATTTGCAAAAGATGTTTTTCCTTGAGAGGTGGAACCGGCGATGATAATTAAATCCGAGGTATGAAACCCACCCTTTCCGTCTATTTCCGGGAATCCTGTACTTGAACCGAATGCTGCCTTTTCACTGCCATTAAGGTTGGCGTTGATGTTTTCAATGACAGATGAAAAACATTCCTTTACCGTATAAACGTTCTGTCTTTGTGTGTCCAGAATTTCATCTATTGTTTTTTCCATTCGATTCAGGACGGTTTCGAGGTCTTCATGTTCACTTGATGCGGAGTTGGCAAGATAGTGGCTTAAAACTAAAATCTTCCGCCTCTTTTCCAGTTCTACCAGACGGTAGGCAAGATGATAGAAATCGAAAATTATCTCATGGCCGGAAAGTTCGGCTATGTATGCAGGGTCTATTATGGAACCACCGACTTTACCAGTATTGTCTATTTCGGCAAAAACCGAGATGATGTTTATTTCATTCCCGTTGTCTGCCACACTAAGGATGGCTTTGTAAACCTCTCGGTGTTTGTCTATGTAAAAGCATTCCGGATATAGTATGTCCCGTACTTCGTCAAACGCCCCTCGGCGGTTAAGCATAGTACCAAGCACTAATCTTTCGTTTTCTTCGTCATGTATTTGTATTAACTCGGCCATGTCATTCTGTTTTATGCCTTATTTGCGTATACGTTTTTGATTTTAGCCATTTTTATGCCTTTCCCGATGGTTGGTATACCTTGGGTGAAAATAGTGGCTTAAATCTATTTTTTCTCGTTCATCATATCATCCGTATGTTTTCAAACGCTTGAAACGGAACTTAGTTTGTAATTCGTCTGCGAATCCATTCTTGCAGGGTGAGGTTTGCGCTCCGGTACTTTAGGCACAGGTCGTTTTTGTTTTCCATCGCTTCAAGTACACTTTTGACCAAATCCGTATTTTCGTATTTGGCGATGATGCGTTTGTATTGGTCGTAAGTCAGTGGGGATTTCATGGCCATCACATGAGGGTATGTTTTTTTCATACCGTCTATGAATGTCTGTTCCTCCTTGCTGACCTTGGGGGCGGGTTTAACTGGTTGTGGGGGAGTCTCTTTTTCTGGTGGAACTTCCTCCGCATTGGTGGTAGATGTTTCTTCGTCTTGGATGTGGGTTTGGGAGGTTTTCGATTCGCCAGAATCGGAAACTGAAAACTTTTTTTCTGTTTCATCTTTAGATGAAATAGTTTTTTCTATATCGTCTACTACGTTAGGAGTAGACGTAGTATCCATTAAATCATCTACATCAGTAGATGTATTTATATACCCATTATCATTTACATTATCATTATCATATAAGCTACCATTTGCTTGCATTTGCTTACATTTGCTTGTTTTGCTACCATTTGCTTGCATTTGCTTACATTTTTGTGCTCTTCCTTTTTTTCCTGCCTCACGCCTTTTTTCAACTATTCTTTCATATTTTTCCTTGTCTCTGTTGATATTGGAACTTATGAATGCAAAAGCGATTTCAGCTTTATCGGATAATGCTCTTTTTTCCATTCCCATAACATGCTCTAAACAGGCCATAATAATGTCACAGACATCATCCTTTGGCATTTTATTCAAAATATCATAATAACTTGTGTATAATATTATACTGGTCTCTTTCATTTTCTTTTCTGTTAAATAATTCCACAATATTACCATGACAAGGCGTTCCATTGTGGGTATAACCCAACTCATCCATTATGTCGCCGATTTTAACAGGTTGTTTTGTTTGTGATTTCATAACAAGTATAACCCCCTTTCATTATCGGCTTCTCACTTACAATATAAGATATACAATCATCAAGTACCTTTCTGTTGTTAAGTATGTCCATTACAAAATTGACACATGAAAACCTATGTATGTATTTATTATTGATGAATTTAAACCCATCATCACCTCCATTGGGGGATATGTAGTATTTACGTCCATCCTTGATGAATAAAATACTTGCTTTTTCTCCACCAACAAGATTAAATAATTTACTATTAAATGTAATCCGACCTTTATTCCAAATAAGGTTTATAACAAGGTTTTTTGTTTTCATAAACAACCCTTTCCATTTTATAAAATTCAATCCCATCTATAAGTTTCTTCTTTTTTATGTCTACAAAAAAACGGCATGAGTATTCTTCTTTGAAATGAGCTAATACCATTTTTGTAAATGGATAGTTGTTGGTAATTATTCCGAAGTGTCGATTTTCTGTATCTTCTCCGTCTATCCTTATTCTCGAACCTTCATCCGGATTTTCAGTAATCCTAAAAAAGAATTTTCCATTTCTGAATAAGAATACGACACGTTTTTCCGTGGTCATTTCAAGTTCTTTTTTTAATTTATATGAAATCCCCAGCGGATTTACATTTGCCGAGAAACTTGTTATATCCTCTTTTTTTATGCCA
>OJOP01000462.1_pt1 | contig 26505 bp, 18 predicted proteins | sample 1598161 | NCBI WGS metagenome assembly OJOP01 (sample SAMN01915206, study PRJEB22387) | human gut metagenome | isolation source: stool | host: Homo sapiens | place: USA | reverse complement strand
CCGTCTCCGGCCTGATCGCCAAGGAGAACGTGGTTGGTACCTTCGGTGTTCTGTACCACTTCGGCGGCGAGCTTTCCGAGAACGGCGACGAGATCTGGGCAGCGGTCGCGCAGGACTACACCGCCCTGTCCGCTTACGCCTTCATGATCTTCAACCTGCTGTGCGCCCCCTGCTTTGCTGCGATGGGTGCCATCAAGCGCGAGATGAACAACGGCAAGTGGACGGCCTTTGCCATCGGCTATATGTGCGCACTGGCTTACTGCGCTGCACTGGTGGTGTATCAGCTGGGCGGCCTTATCACCGGCGAGGTGCACTTTGGCCTGTTCACCGTGGTGGCTGTTGTGGTGCTGGCAGCGTTTATTTACCTGATGGTGCGCCCCAACAAGTACGCCGACAACAACGAAGTAAAGCTGGATACTTCCCGTATCTGATAGAAACGAAAGGGTGTATGCTGTATGATGGAATTTATTGCTACAAACTTTAATCTGCCCACCATCATCGTGGCAGCGCTGGTGTTCGGCGCGCTGGGCTGGGTCGTATGGCACACCCACAAGCACGGCGGCGGCTGCAGCTGCGGCGGCGATTGCAGCCACTGCAAGGGCTGCCACTGAGCACTGAACTAATAAGCACTGAACCGCAAAGGAGCGCGGGCTGAAACTCTCGGCTCGCGCTCCTTTTTTAAGTGAAATAAAGTTAGCTTATGATAACACCGGGCAGACCCCGGCGCGTAAAAAGGAGAGTGACCGGTATGCAGCTGACCGCAGCGCATCTGCGCTATCTGCTGGCCATCTACGAGGTAAGCCGCACCCATCTGGACATCAGCTCCCGCAGCATTGCGGAAAAGCTGGGGGTGACAAAACCCTCGGTGGTGCGCATTCTGAACCTGCTCATGGAGCAGGGCATGATCGTAAAGGAGTACTACGGTAAAATTTACCTGACCGACCGCGGCATCTGGGTGGCAAAGCGGGTGCAGCAGGAGCTGGACGCCATTCTGGCGCACTTCCCGCCGGTGAGCGGGGAGCTGACGGACGAGGAGCAGTGGAACGCCGCCCTTGCCATGACCAGCGCTTTGCCCCAGCGCCTTTTTACCGCCGACTATGAGCGGATGGTGGAGGAGGAGGAGACTCCCTCCGTCAAAGCCTGACGGCTTTGCCAGCTCCCGGGGATACCCCCTCAGTCTTTGCTGCGCAAAGCCAGCTCCCCCAAGGGGACGCCTTTTGGTGCTGCCGCAAAGTTTCCCGCCATCGCTGAAGCCTTCACCCGCCGGGGGAAGGTGGCGCGTAGCGCCGGATGAGGGGCAGCACCTATTAGCCTTGCTGCCCCCTCCCCGTGAAAATGCAAATGCCGGACAGCTTGCAGGCTGCCCGGCATGGTGCGTTGTGGTTATTTTTTGATCGCCCGCAGGATGCGGTTGGCGATGTACTTATGCCCGCTCACGGTGGGGTGGGCGTCGGCGGCGGTCATGGCAAAGGGGATGGGCACATAGGTCACATTCTCGTTCTGGGCGGCAAGGCTCTTGCTGAGGGCGTTCAGCCGCCGGAACAGCTGTGTCCACTCCGGCAGCAGGGGCACAGGGTTGGTGTAGCCCAAAAGGATGATCTGCGCGTCCGGGTTCAGCGCCCGCAGCTCCGCTACGACCTGCGGCATATGCACGGCGGCTTCCTGATACGCCTGCTCGCAGATGGCGTCCGTACCGCCGCCCAGCAGCAGCTGGGTGGTGGCCTGTTTTTCTTCCCTTGTCAGCCGCAGACGGGAAAGGTCGCTGTTCAGCCGCTGCAGGTTCTCAAAGCTGGGCTCGCGCAGCACGCCGCTGACCATGGTGGCTACCAGCTGCTCGCTCTTCCAGTTGGTGGCGTTGCCCAGCGCCACAAGGGCGGGCACCAGCGCATCGTTGGAGCCGATCTGCACGCTGATGACATCCGCGCGCTTGAGGTAGTCCAGCATCTGGGGGTAGACGTAGTAGGTGCCCGCCTGCTGGTTCATCTGGGGCATTGCGCCGGTGCGCAGCATATCCGCAAGGTCGCCGGTGGTCAGGCCGGGCAGGCCAAGGTTGATGGCGTGCTGGCGGTCCAGCCCAAGGCCTTTACCCACCAGCGAAACATAGCACTGCTCCGGGTAGCCCTCGAAGTTTGGGGCCGCGTCTATGCCGATGGCGGCTGCAGTGTACTTGAAATCCGGCAGACCCACGCCGGAAACGATGCTGTCACCCAGCGCCACATAGGTGCGCTGAGGATCGGCAGCGGGGGTGTCCGCAGCGGGGGCTTCCGCGTCCGGGGCAGCTTCTTCTGCGGGCTGCTCCTGCGCGGCGGGGGCGGTCTGTTCCGGCGGCAGGGCGTCGGGCTGCTGGGCAAAGGCGGGCACAGCCAGCAGCACCAGCGCAGCGGCGCTGCACAGCCATGCGGTAAAACGGGGATGTTTCATGGAGAATTCCTTCTTTCTTAAAGGCAGACGGGACGATTGAAAATGGCCTCCGCTTGTGCTCTGGCCATAATGAGCGGAATTGGTTTTTTATTCGGGATTCAGAAAAGCCTGCGGGCTTTTCTGAATCCCCTTTTCACGGGAGGGTTTACCCCACCTCTTCTTCCAGCTTACGGTAGTCGGCCTTACCGGCGGGGGTCAGGGGCATTTCGGGAATGATCTTATAGGCCGAGGCGGCGGGCTGCACATACTCCGGCAGCTCCTCAAGGCACAGCTGGCGCAGCTCCCGCAGGATCTGGCGCTTTTTGCCGGTGGCGGCAGGCTCCAGCACCACAAAAACGAAGGGCAGACGTCCCTGGGTGTGGTCGGTATCGGCGCAGCCCACCACGCAGCACTGGTGCACGGCGGGGTGGCGGCTGATGACGTTTTCGATCATGGAGGGGAACACCTTGAAGCCATCGTGCCGGATGATGATGCGCTTGATGCGGGCATCCAGATACACAAAGCCGTCCTCGTCCATGGAGCCGATATCGCCGGTGTGCGCCCACAGCTGGCCGTCCGCGTGGCGGCGCAGCAGGTAGGCGGTCTCCTCGGGCTTGTTGTAGTAGCCCTTCATGGCGGTGGGGGTGCAGATGCAGATCTCGCCGCGCTGACCGATGGGCAGCTCGGTCTCGGTGCCCGGCTCGAAGATGGAGACCACCGTGTTGACCATGGGGATGCCCACGCTGCCGGGCTTTGTCACGTTGCCGGCGGCGATGGTGGCAGCCGAGGATACCTCGGTCATGCCGTAGCCCTTTGCCAGCGGGAACTCCACCCCGTGGGCTTTGAGGAACCGGTTCACCGTCTGCTCCGCGCCCAGCGAGAGGGAATCGCCACCGGCGGCGTAGTTGCGGATGAAGGAGAGGTCTTTGTTTTTCAGCAGCGGGTCGGCGGCAAGCTGCTGGTAGTGGGTGGGCACGCCGAACATGTGCGCGGGCTTGTACTTCCACACCAGTGCGCCCAGCTTTTCCGGGTCCAGATTGGGGATGATGATGACATGCAGCCCCATGACCAGCGGCATATGGATGCCGCAGCTGTAACCGTAGGCGATGAAGGGCGGCATGACGTTCAGCAGCTTCTGCCCGCGGCGGAACAGACGGCTCTGGGCGGCAAACTCCTGTGCAAGGGCGTTGAAGCAGTAGTCGGTCAGCATAACGCCCTTGGGCGAGCCGGTGGTGCCGCCGGTGTGCACCACCACACAGGTGTGCTGGGGGTCGTAGGGCACGGCGGCGGGGCTGTGCCCTTTGCCTGCGGCGATAAAAGCCTTCCAGCGCAGCACGTTGGAGGCGTAGCGGTTTTTATCCGGCTCTGTCAGCTTGTAGCCCACGGCTTTGGCCAGCGGCAGGCTGTCGGCGGGGCTGAGCACCACCACCCGCTCCACGCTGGTGCGCTTTGCGGCCTGATGGCAGCGGGGGTACACCACGTTCAGGCAGATCAGCAGGCGGGACTCCACCTCCTCGATGTACTCCCGGATGCCCTCGGCGCTGTACCGGGGGTCTACCAGATTCAGGGTAGCGCCCAGCAGGTCGGCGGCGTAGAAGGTGTAGACCACCTCCGGGGTCATCACGCTGACCACCGTGATGATATCGCCCTTTTTCACCCCCAGCGCCTGCAGGGCGGCGGCGGTCTTTTTTATCTGCACGATCAGGTCGGCGTAGCTGAACTTGCGGCCGTAGTATTCCAGCGCGGTGTCGCCCAGGTGCCGCTCGTTGTTGCGGCAGACCAGCGCAAAGGCCGAGCACTCCGGCACGGATTGGTGGATGTACTTTTCGTCATAATATTTCAGCCATGGCTTTGCCTTGGAGGCGTAGACCGGCTCCTTGCCATCTTCCATCATAGGATCAGACCTTTCTTTATCATCATTCGGAGCGCGGCGCTGCGGGCGCGGGTGCAGTTACATTGGCAGGGGCAGCGCTCTGCCCGGCGGGGATGGTCTCCGGCAGGGCGGCAGCGGTCTCCACGGTCTGGGCTGCGGCAGTCTCCACAGTCTCGGTGGTGGCTTCCGCTGTGGTCTCCGCAGCGTTTTCCGCTGCCTTGGCGGCCTCCTCGGCGGCCTTGGCGGCGCGCTCGGCCTTCAGCTGCTCGGCGCGCTGACGCGCCTCCTCCTGCCGTTTCAGGGTGCGCGCCTTGATGCGGCACACCGAGCACAGACCCTCGGCGCTGTCCGGGGCAATGGGCTTGCCGCACTGCTTGCACAGGGTCTTGGTGCACTTGTGCAGCACCACGGGGCCAAGGGTGGTCAGCTGGTACAGCTTCATGCCGTCAAAGCCCTTGTTGGAGCACACGTTCATGCACACGCCGCACTCGCTGCACTTCCACGGGGTAAGCACCATGCGGGTCTGGCCATTGGGCATCTCCTCAAACTTCAAAGCATTGGCGCGGCAGGCTTTCTCGCACCGGCCGCAGCCAAAGCAGTTGTCGGTGAATTTGGGCATATAGTAGCCGTACTGCAGGGGCGTTTCCATGGCGGCTTTCAGCTGCTTTGTGCGCTGGTGCAGCAGCAGGCGGAAGTCCACCCCGCTGTCCTCCTCGCTGCGCAGGCCGGGCAGCATCTGCAGCAGCTTTTTGGTGCCGCTCTTGGAGCCGTGGCTTACCTGTTCCAGCATCTCGCGGCGGGTCAGCTCCTGCACATGGTAGGGGTACTCCTTTTCCTCGTATGCCAGCGAGAACCGCGCTTCGAACATCGGCTGACCGAAAAAGTCCACAAGGCGGGTCAGTTCCTTACGCAGCTGCTCGGCGCACAGGTCGTTCTCGCACTGCCCGCAGGGGGTCAGGTCCAGCACGATCTTTTTGTTCAGCGCCAGATACGCCAGCGCCTCCCACGAGAGGGCACAGATGCAGCTGCGCACCACGGTGTTCTTGCGGGTGGACTTCTCACAGCCGATCCAGATGGTATCGTTGTCGGTGTCGGCCGCGGCGGTATCCCGCTGCACCTGCTCGGGCGAAGGCGCAATGCAGCCGCTGCGGCAGGCGGAAACGCACAGTCCGCAGTCGGTACAGGGGTCCCAGTCCTTGACGAGGTTCGGGCGGGTAAAGATCTCCTCGCCATAGGGGCAGATGTCCTTGCAGGTGGTGCAGGGCTTGCGGTGGGGGTGCAGGTTCCAGCACTGGCGGCGGTTGATCTCGGGATGGCTGGTCTTCATCAGGGCATCCATTGCAGTTCTGGTAAAAAAGCCCATGGTCTTACTCCTTTTCCACAACAGAGGTAAGGGCGGCGTGGTCGAGCAGGAAACGCTGCACCTTCTGGTTGGTCACGGCGGCGGCGATGGCGTCCCGGCTGAGCACCTTGCGGATCTCTTCTTCCGGGGTGTCGTGCAGCTTGGAAAGGCGGGCGATCTCGGCGTCCACCTCCTGCTGGGTCACGGTGATCTTTTCGGCTTCGGCGATGGCGCGCACCGCCAGCATGGCCCGCAGCTGGCGCTCGGCTTCCCTGCGGTAGCCCTCCCGCACCTGCTCCGGGGTCAGCCCGGCGCTCTTGCAGTAGAGCTCCATGGTCATTTTGCTCTTGCGCAGCCGCTGGCGCAGCTGGGTCATCTGGTATTCGGCGTTCTGCGCCAGCAGCTCTGCGGGCAGCTCCACGGTCAGGTTCGCCCCCGCCATATCCAGCAGCGCCGCCCCGGCAATGCGGTCGGCGTTGGCCTCGTGGGAAAGGCGCTTTTTCTCCCGCAGGCTCTCCCGCAGGGCATCAAGGTCTGCAAAGCCCAGCGATTTTGCAAGGGCATCGTCCACCGGGGGCACCTGCTTGCGCTCCACTGTGTGCAGACAAATTTCAAACTGCGCGGTCTTGCCGGAAAGCTCCGGCACCCGGAAGTCGGCGGGGTAGGTGAAATCGAACCGGAAAGTCTCGCCCGCGCAGTGGCCGTACACGGCTTCTTCGGCGGCGGGCATCAGCTGCCCGGTGCCCAGCACCACGGTCACGGCTTCCATCCGGCTGTCCGGGATGGGCGCACCCGCGAGAAAGCCCTCGAAATCCAGTGTGACCCGCATCCCGCGGGCGGCGGGCGCGTCAGTGGGCACAAAGGGCGCGTGGACCCGCGCCAGATTGCCGATATCCGCCTCTACGGCCTTATCCGATACCGGGCGCACCCGGCGGGTGAAGGCAAGCCCCTTGTACTGCCCCAAAGTGGCAGCGGGCATGGTGTTTGCAGTTTGTTCCATAGTCGAACACTCCTTTTTACAAAAGCGGCGTTACAGCCCGCGGGCGGCCAGCCAGCTTTCTGCGATCTGGGAGAACATCTCCGGGTACTGGGCATCTTCTTCCTTAAAGGCGCTCAGGTAGTACTCCACCTCGGCGCGGGTGGGGGCTACGGTGCGCCGCCAGATGGTAAAGGTGGTGCCGTTGCCCATATCAAAGGTGGCTTCCAGCGCAAAGTACTCGTCCCGCACCGCAAGGAACCGCTCGTTCAGCTTGTGGGACATCTCGCCGTTGCCCACAAAGGTCTGGGGGAAGGGGTCGGCGGTAAGGACATATTTGGCCTCGAAGAACTGCATGGGGAAGTTGTGGGTGCCCGGCACCGAGAAGCCGAAGGCCAGCTTATCGTTGATGGGGGTTGCGGGCAGCTGGCAGTTCTTGAAGTGATCCGGGCAGTACAGCATATCGTGGGGGATCATGTAGCTGATCTCGCCCTCGGCGCAGTGGGTGTCGATCCAGTTGGCAATGGCCTTGATCTGCGGCAGATCCTTGCGGTCATAGATCAGCTTGTCCAGCCGGACGAACTCCTCGGTGACTGCCAGCGGGAAGTGATCCACCAGAAAGCCCGGCAGGGCAATGGTGGTCAGGGGAGAGCAGCGCACCGAGGTGGCAAACACCAGCGTGAACACCCAGAACACGACCTTTGCCGCCCGGAAGCGGCTGATGCCCTCGGCCAGCGCCGCTGCGCCCAGCAAAAACAGGAGAAACCACCCCGGGAGGAACAGCAGCATCTGGTGGGAGCCGGTGTTCTGGATGCGGGTGAACAGCAGCATGCTCAGCAGGATCTCCAGCCCGGCAAGGCAGGGCAGCGCGGGCATTTTGCGCTTTTTCAGGCTGAACCACAGCCCCATGCCCACGAGCACAAGGTTCATCAGACCCATGCGCCAGAACTGCAGGCTGATCTCGGCTGCAAAGCCGCCGCCGTTATAGTAGGAATAGCGCTCGGCGTAGCTGTAAGCGAGGATGCGGCTGACCATCGGCCACAGCAGCACCAGCATGGCCACCATGGACATCAGCCCGAACAGCACCAGATTGCGCACCTGCAAAAGCGCCTGCTTTTTCTGCCCGGCGCGGGCGGTGCGCACGCTGCTTACCAGCACCAGCACCGCGTAGGCAAAGTAGTAGCCCACTACAAAATATAAGTACCACCGGCGGGAGAGGATGATGGCTGCCGTGGCAGCAAACAACAGGCAAAAGCGCACCGGCTCCAGTTTTTCAAACCGGAAATCCAGCGTGAGCAGCAGGATGCTGAAGCCGAAGATCAGGCCGAACCAGTCCGGCTGGCTGAGCATGGCACTCATGCGCAGCCACGGGTAGGTGACCATCCACGACATTCCAATAAGGAAGTACCAGAAGCGGTTCTTCACCTGCAGCATCTGCCCCACCTTGATGGTAAGCCCTGCCAGCAGCACCAGCAGCATGGGCAGGATGCTGAACACCTGACAGAAGGCAAAGCTGTCGCCGGTGCGGTCGCTCAGGCAGAAGGGAAAATCCAGAAACAGGGTAATGAAGTTGGTGTAGTCCTCGGCAAAAGAGCCGAAGATGTAATGGAAGCCAGCCGTCGGGCTTTGCAAAAAGGCGGCTTCGGCGCTGTACTGCTTGTTGATATAGTTGACATAATCCCAGATGTATACAAAGCTGCGGCGGTTCAGCGCCCAGAAAAAGTAGATCAGCGCCGCCGCCCACAGGCCGACGATCACCGCTTTGTGGAACAGGTCAAATTTTATCCCTGCTACCCGCAGCACCAGCAGCACACAGGCGAACAGCGCTAAGTTGCACCACAGGCTCACCAGCGGAAAAAAGAATCTGCTGCCGGGCGCAGCCAGCGCAAAAACAGCCAGAAGCACTGCCGCTGCAGCCAGCACCAGCGCAGTTTTCGCCGTAGCGGAAACGCGGGGCTTTGTGATAGTATCGGTCATGGAACAAGACCCTCCTTGCAAAGTTTCACATTCTACAGTATAACAATTCGCTTAGGCACTGTCCAGCACCCCGGCGGCGAAAAATGCAGAATGTCCCGCCGCTTTCAAAGCAGACGGGACATTTTTGCATAAATATTACTTATCGGAAACTTCTGCGGCGGCTTTTGCAGCCTTTGCCGCCTTGCGCTTTTGCGCCAGCGCCTTGTTGGCGCTCAGGCGGGCGGCGTCCGGGTTCGGGGCTTCCGGGGTAAGCCGCAGCAGGTAGCTGCCCATGGCGGGCAGATCCAGCGTCAGGGTGTAGTCCCTGCCGAACACGCCGCCGTCGGTGGTGTGGAAGCTCTGCTTGCGGTGCGCCTTGTGCACGCCGCCCCAAGTGCCGGCCTCGGTATCCAGCACCAGCTCTGCGCTGCAGGGGAACTTGAGGTACAGAGGGAACTTTTTGTGGGCGCTGTCCTGTGTGTTCATGACGCAGAGCAGGTTCTGCCCGCGCCCCTTGCGCAGCCATGCGTACACGCCCTCGGCACAGCTTTCGTTTGCCACCCACTCAAAGCAGTCCGGGTTGTACTCGCCGTCATACAGCGCAGGCTCGGAGGCGTAGGTGCGGCAAAGGGCGGCAAAGTATTTCTGGAAGGCATCGTGGAAGGGGTATTCCAGCAAATTCCAGTCCAGCTCCCGCTTTTCGTCCCACTCCCGGAAGTGTGCCAGCTCGTTGCCCATAAAGTTCAGCTTTTTGCCGGGATGGGTGTACATATAAAAATACAGGGTGCGCAGCTGGGCGCACTTTTCCGCGTAGCTGCCCCACAGCTTATCAATGATGGTCTTTTTGCCGTGCACCACCTCATCGTGGCTCAGCGCCAGCAGGTACAGCTCGTTGTAGAAGTAGTGCATACTGAACAGCAGCTTGCCGTAGCAGCCCGGGCGCTCGCCGAAGGGGGTGGCAAAGTAGTCCAGCGTGTCGTGCATCCAGCCCATGTCCCACTTGTAGTCAAAGCCCACGCCCTCGTAGCGGGTGGGAGCGGTCACCTTGAGGAAGTTGGTGGAGTCCTCCGCCATGTAGATGCCGGTGGGCCAGCGCTCGTTCAGGCCGTGGTTCAAACTGCGCAAAAAGTTCACCGCGCCCTGATTCACGCCGCGGTTGGGGTCGCCCTGCCAGTACAATGCGCGGGAGATGGCGTCCATGCGGATGCCGTCGCAGTGGTACACGTCCATCCACAGCCCGGCGGCGCTGCTCAAAAAGCTGCACACCTCCCGGCGGTAGTAGTTGAAGTTGCAGGTGCCCCACTCGCTCTGACCCACGTCGCTGTCGTACTCGTACAGGTGGGTGCCGTCAAACTTTGCCAGCGCGTCAGCATTGGCGGCAAAGTGCACCGGTACAAAATCCATGATGACGCCGATGCCCATGCGGTGGCAGGCGTTGACAAAGCTGGCAAATTGGGCGGGGGAGCCGTAGCGGCTGGTCACCGAGAAGTAGCCGGTGGTTTGGTAGCCCCAGCTGCCGTCAAAGGGGTGCTCTGCCAGCGGCAGCAGCTCCACATGGGTAAAGTGATGCTCCAGCAGCCACGGGATCAGTTCCCGCGCCAGCTCCTCGTAGTTGTACCACCCGTCCGAGCCGTCCGGCTGGGTAGTGCCGGGCTTATGCTTCCAGCTGCCGGCGTGCAGCTCGTAGATGTTCAGCGGGCGGTTGCGGCATTTGTCCCGCCGCTCCATCCACGCGGTGTCGTCAAAGGTGAAGTCCAGCTTTGTCAGCTTGCTGGCAGTGCCGGGGCGCAGCTCGGTGGCAAAGGCGTAGGGGTCGCTGCGCATCACGGTGCTGCCGTCCGCGCCATGCACGCGGTATTTGTACAGATCTCCTTCCGCAAGGCCGGGGATAAAGGCGCTCCACACGCCGGTATCGGCTTTTTCCATGGGCACGCCGCGCTCCCAGCCGTCAAAGCCGCCGCACACCCCCACGGCGGTGGCACCGGGTGCCCACACGGCAAAACGCCAGCCCTCGGCGCCGTTCGGGTCGGTGCAGGGGTGCGCACCCAGAATGCGGTAGGCATCGAAGCAGTCGCCACTGAAAAACGTGCGGGGGATCACAGGGTAATTCATGCAAAGATCTCCTTACTTCTCTATGTTGACCGGCGCGCCGTGCGCCGGTTGGTACAAAGCTATTTGGGCAAACTATCCAAGAAAAACGGCTATTTACCAGCATGATAGCCGATAATCTTAGCGAATCTTGACAAAAATCGGCAAATTTTCACATATTTGCCAAATCTTGTGGTATACTGTTGCTACCGCCTTGCGGGCGGTGCAACTTTTTATAGCAATAGAATGGGAGCGAACGATCATGGCTTGGTATGACGAAGCAGTATTTTATCACATCTATCCGCTGGGGCTGTGCGGCTGCGCACATGAAAACGACGGCCAGCCCACCCCGGGCGCTTTTGCAAAGCTGGAAGCATGGGCAGCCCACGCGGCAAAGCTGGGCTGTACGGCCATCTACATCGGCCCGCTGTTCGAAAGCGGCTCCCACGGCTACGATACCATCGACTACCGTCTGGTGGACCGCCGCCTTGGCACCAACGAGGAGTTCAAGGCCTTTGTGGCGGCCTGCCACGCCCGCGGACAGCGGGTCATCGTGGACGGCGTGTTCAACCATGTGGGCCGCGATTTCTTTGCCTTCCAGGACCTGAAGTCGAACCGCGAGAACGCCCGCTATAAGGACTGGTTCTGCGATGTGAACTTCTGGGGAAACAACGAGTATAACGATGGCTTTTCCTACGGCAACTGGGGCGGCTACAACCTGCTGGTCAAGCTGAACCAGCGCAACCCGGAGGTGCAGCAGTACCATTATGATACCGTCCGCTTCTGGGTGGAGCAGTTCGACATCGACGGCATCCGTCTGGATGCAGCCGACGTGCTGGATTTCGACTTCATGCGGGGGCTGCGCCGTCTGGCAAACGAGGTAAAGCCGGAGTTCTGGCTGATGGGCGAGGTCATCCACGGCGATTACAGCCGCTGGGCAAACCCGGAAATGCTGCACTCCGTTACCAACTACGAGCTGCACAAGGGTCTGTGGAGCGGACACAACGACCATAACTATTTTGAAATTGCCCACACCATGCGCCGACTGCAGGGGCTGTGCCACGACACCCGGCTGTATCTCTTCTCAGATAACCACGATGTGGAGCGTCTGCCCAACAAGCTGCGCAACCGGGAGCATATCCGGCACATTGCCATTCTGGTGTACAGCCTGTGGGGCATCCCGTCCATCTACTACGGCTCGGAGTTCGGCATCGAGGGCAAAAAGGAGTGGGGCAGCGACTGGCCGCTGCGCCCCTGTCTGGAGCTTAGCGACTACGCTGATGCAGAACGCACAAATCCTGTTACCAGTGTATACAAAGTTCTGGGGAAATGCAAGGCTGAATTGCCGGAAATGACCTACGGCGAGGTAAAAGAGCTGCAGCTCACCACCCAGTGCTATGCTTTTGCCCGGGTGCTGGACGGCAAGGCGGTGGTAGCGGTGCTGAATAACGGCGATACTCCCGCACAGCTGGAGTTCCAGCTGCCGGTGGAAGCTGCCAAGGTCACCGATCTGATGGCGGACACCGTGGGCGCACAGGAAGTGCTGGTCTCTACCGAGTGGAACCGCATGAAGGTGCAGCTGCCCTCCAATTACGCCACTCTGCTGCGGGTAGAATAAAGCAACGCTTGCGGCTTGCCCCGGAGCAAAAGCTTTCACCCTTTGGGGATAGGTTTCCCCCTTCCGGGGAAAGCCTTTTTTCGGAAGTCTGCTGTTGGAATAACCTTGCACATTGCGCCGCGTTTTGCTACAATAAGGAGAGAAAAGTTGTTTTACGGAAAGGAAGCCTGAACCCCTATGAATGCAGCACAGCGCAGAGAACGCATCCTGACCCGGCTGAACAGCGCCGGTGCTCCTTTAAGCGCCAGCACGCTGGCGGCAGAGCTGGGGGTGTCGCGGCAGATCGTGGTAGGAGATGTGGCACTGCTGCGCGCCGGCGGGGCGCAGATCGATGCCACCCCCCGGGGCTATCAGCTGCACCCGGCGGAAAAGGGCTATACCGGCATTCTGGCCTGTGTGCACCGCACGCAGGAGGAGATGCGACGGGAGCTGTACACTGTGGTGGATCAGGGCGGTACGGTTGTGGATGTGGCGGTGGAAAACAGCCTGTACGGCGAGATCCGCGCCACGCTGAACCTGTGCAACCGGTACGACGTGGACAACTTTATCCGTCAGGCTGCGGATGCACCCGAGAGCCTTTTGAGCCGTATGACCGGCGGCGTGCACCTGCACACCCTGCGCTGCCCGGACAAGGACACCTTTGCCCGCATCCGCACGGCTTTGGAGCAGCAGGGGCTTTTGTACCGCAAGGAGTAACGCCGCTCCGCTTATACCCAGTATAAAAAGGGCTGCGGGGCTTGTCTATCCGCAAAACCGGAAAAATGTTGGAAAATCAACAAAAATGCAAAAGAGGTGGGTTTTCTGGATATCCGCATTGAAAAGACCGAGCGCGCCATCAAGCAGGCCTTTATGGAGCTGCGCCGCGAAAAGCCGGTGGAGAAGATCCGTGTCAAGGAGCTGTGCGACCGCGCCTGCATCAATAAATCCACATTCTACGCCCATTATCAGGATATCTATGCGCTGGCCAACGCCATGGAGGACGAGATGGTGCACGCGGTGGTGGAAAGCCTGCCCCGCCTGACCGCCAGCGATGTGAGCGAGCGCACCGAGTGGCTTGCGCGGGAGATGTTCCGCGCCTTCACCGCGCATCAGGCCGAGATCAGCGTGCTGTTCTCCGGCTCCCGGCAGGGGCTGTTCATCAACCGGGTGGAACAGGCCATGTGCCAGTGCATCGCCCAGACCGACCCCACCTTTGAGACGGACGTAGTGCGCAAGGTGGTGCTTTCCTTCTGCGTGCAGGGGTGCTACTACACCTTTACCACCTACTGCGGCCAGATGGACGAAAAGCGCCTTGTGACGCTGCTGGCCTCCATCGCCCGCGCCGCGCAGCGGATACGCATGTAACGCGGGACGATCAAAAATGGCCGCCGCTGTGCTCTGCGCATCTTCAGAGGAATTGGTTTTTTATTTGGGATTCAGAAAAGCCTGCAGGCTTTTCTGAATCCTTTTTTCACGGGTGGGGACGTGACCGAAAACGGCAGTTGCGCCCTGCCCATAAAAAATACAAAGTCGGGCAGTCTGCGGGCTGTCCGATTTTTTGTTTTCACGGGAGGAGACACACCTTGACATAACCACCAAAAAATAAGACGAAAATTCGTCATCTGCACTTTTTTACCATATTTTTCAAGAAATAGTTTACACTATGCCGGAAACGGTGGTATTATATAAAATAGTATAGTATGGGGTAAAATGTGCCTGTATACTCCGGGAGGGTATGGGATGAAGAACAAGATCTCGCGCCGCAGCTTTCTGGCGGCGGCTGCGGTCTCGGCGGCGGCACCGAGGCCGAGATCAACGGCGCAGTCAACTTTTTAAAGTGGTTCACCGAACCGCAGAATAATATCGCTTTCGCGGTGGAGTCGGGCTATCTGCCGGTGACCACCGGGACACGGTGCTGGAACGCATTGCCGCAGGCCAGAGTGCGGAGGCAGCCACGGCAGAGTTTCTGACCGATGACTATTTTGAGGCGTGGTATCAGGCCACCCTTGTGCAGTTACAGCAGTACGAGGGCTGACCGCCCGGAAAAAGACGGAAAGGAGGCAGGGCGATGTTTGACGCATGGAAACAGCGCCAGCGGCAGCGCTTGGAAAACAGACCGGAAAGAACCGTGTTCTACAATATTTTTGCTACCATGATGCTGGTGCTGGCGGTGGAGCTGCTGATGTCGGCCGCCAGCATCCTTGCCATCAACGTGACCGGGCAGCTGGACGAAAACGCCAAGGATCTGCTTACCATGCGGGTGCGCAACCGCGCCAGCTATGTGCAGGAGATCCTGCGGAGCGCGGAGGATCTTGGGCGGCTGAGCGAGCAGATCACCGCCACCACCCAGCAGTTGCTGAAAAGCGGCGATATCTCGCTGGACACGCTGGATAACGGCAGCGAACAGAGCGATGCTTTGCTGGTAGCCCTTGCCCCGCAGCTTCTGGACACCCTGCGCACAAAGCAGGTGACCGGCATCTTTCTCATCCTGAACACCCATGATCTGGACACCTGCGAGGTGGGCAAAAAAATGCCCGGCATCTACCTGCGGGATATGGACCCGGACGCCCGCCCTTCGGAGCGCAACAGCGACCTTTTGCTGGAACGCGCCAGCGCCACAGTGGTAAAAGAGCTGGCCATTGGCACGGATAAGGGCTGGCAGCCCGCTTTCCCCTATCAGGGAGATACCAAGGGTGGCATCCTGCGCACGGTCTTTCAGACCGCGTATAAGAGCGATGCCGGCCTTTCGGCGGAAAGCTATGGCCGCTGGACCACCAACTCCTACTGTCTGGTCGGGGACGACCGGCACGCCATTGCCTACTCCATGCCGCTGATCCTGCCGGACGGCACGGTATACGGCGTGGTGGGCGTGGAACTGCTCACGGACTATCTGCAGACAAAGCTGCCCTTCACCGAGCTGGACGAGGACAAGGCAGGCACCTATTTTATCGTGACCACTACCGATGATGCGCTGACGGACGGCGTGCTCTCCCTGCGCAAGACCGTGACCTCCGGCGAGGATCTGGTAACGGCAGATGCACCGCTGGGCGTTTTGAACTGCCGCAGCAACGGCAACGGCGGCAACTGGGTGGAGCTGAACGATAAGCGCTATTATATGGTGCTGGAGCCGCTGCAGGTGTATAACCGCAACGCGCCCTTTGCCGCCGAAAAGTGGTTTCTGGCCGGTACCATGGAACAGTCGGTGCTGCTGGCTTTTTCCAGCCGGGTGCGCGAGGTGCTGCTGACCACCATAGCGATCACGCTGGTGCTGAGCGTTTTGGGCAGCCTGCTGGTCTCGGCACGGCTGGCCAGACCCATCAACCGTTTGTACCGCGAGGTGATAGACGCGCAGGAGAAAAAGACCTTCCCCCGCCTGTCCCGCACCGCCATCCGGGAGGTGGACCGCTTTGCCGAGACCATTACCGAGCTGAACAAGGAGCTGGTGACCAACTCCACCAAGTTTTTGCGCATCATGGATATGGCCAGTGTGGAGATCGGCGGCTACGAGCTGCGCACCGACACCGGCAGCGTGTTTGTGACCGATAATTTCTTCTCCCTGCTGGGCAAGCCCGAGATGCAGGGCGAGCCGCTGAGCGTGCGCCGGTTCGAGGAGGTGCTCAAGGGCATCCGGGAAAAGAATCCCTGTGACCACACCGCCGAGGGCGACGAGCTGCTGACCATTCAGCAGCCGGACGGCGTGCGGTACATCATGCTGCGCAGCACCATCGAGGGGCACGCCAAGATCGGCCTTGCCGAGGACGTGACCGCCGCCGTGCTGGAACGGAAGCGCATCGAGCACGAGCGCGATCACGATATCCTGACCGGGCTGTACAACCGGCAGGCCTTCAACCGGGTGTGCACCGAGCTGTTCGCCGCGCCGGAGCGCATGGGCGTAGCGGCGCTGATGATGATGGATCTGGATAACCTCAAGCACATCAACGATACCTACGGCCACGACTGGGGCGACCAGTACATCCGCCGCACCGGTCAGTGCCTGCGGGACAATACCCCCGCCGGGACGGTCTGCGCCCGCCTTTCCGGCGATGAGTTCCTTGTGCTGTTCCACGGCTACCGCAGCCGGGACGCAGTGCGGGAAAAGATCGACTGCCTGACCAATGCCATGCGGCAGAGCGTGGCGCTGCTGCCCAGCGGCAACGCTTTGCACATCAGCCTTTCCGGCGGCATCGCGTGGTACCCGGACGACGGGCAGGACTGGGAGACCCTGAAAAAATACGCCGACTTTGCCATGTATCAGGTCAAGCATTCGGAGAAGGGCCGGGTGGAGGAGTTCGACATCGGGGTGTACAACCGCGAAGCCTACGCCGAGCGCACCCGCAGGGAGTTCCGGCAGCTGCTCAGCAATGCGCAGGTGTTCTACTGCTTCCAGCCCATCTTCTCGGCACGCAGCGGCAGGGTAGTCGCCTACGAGGCGCTGATGCGCTCCGACCTGCCCACCCTGCGCTCCCCGGCCACCATCATGAAGCTGGCGCGGGAGCAGGGGGCACTGTACGAGATCGAGCGCCTCACCTTTACCAAGGCGCTGGAGACCTTCGACAGCCTGTGCCGGGCAGGCAGTGTGTCCGAGGAGGCTATGCTCTTTGTCAACTCCATCGCCAACACCTGCCTGTCGCATGAGGACGGCAAATATATAAACAGCCATTGGCATGAGCTGTGCCGCCGCATGGTCGTCGAGATCACCGAAGAGGAAGAAATCGACTACGAAGCACTGGAGAGAAAGCGCAATGCACCGGGCTTTTCCGGGATGTTTGCACTGGACGATTACGGCAGCGGCTATTCCAACGAGAATACGCTATTGCAGCTTGCACCCCGGTTCGTCAAGGTGGATATTACCATCATCCGTGGCATCGACACCTCGCCGGACAAGCAGCAGATCCTGCGCAATATGGTGGCTTACGCCCACCCCCGCAGCATGAAGATCGTTGCCGAGGGCGTGGAGACCGCCGCCGAGCTGCGCACGGTCATCGAGCTGGGCGCAGACCTTTTGCAGGGCTATTTTCTGGCACGCCCGGCCATTGCGCCGGGGGATATCGCGCCGGAAGCAGCGGGGATCATCCAGGAGCTGCAGCGCCGGAAAAAAGACTGAAATATATGCCCTCCCGGGCGCTGCGGCGCTGGGAGGGTTTTTGCAACGGAGGTAAAAAGATATGGTTCAGGTGGATCTCATCACCGGCTTTTTGGGCGCAGGCAAGACCACCTTTCTGCGCCGCTATGTGCGGTATCTGGTACAGCAGGGACATAAGGTGTGCATTCTGGAAAACGACTTTGGCGCGGTGAACGTGGACGCCATGCTGGTGCAGGAGGTGCTGGGCCCCGGCTGCGATGTGGAGACCATCAGCGGCGGCTGCGACTGCGACACCCACCAGCGCCGGATGCGCACCAAACTCATCGCCATGGCTATGCGCGGCTTTGACCGGGTGGTGGTGGAGCCCAGCGGCATCTTTGATGTGGACGAGTTTTTCGATATCCTGCGGGACGACCCGCTGGACCGGTGGTATCAGCTGGGCAGCGTCATTGCCGTTGTGGACGCCCTTCTGCCGGAAACGCTTTCGCCGCAGGCAGAGTACCTGCTGGCCTCCGAGACCATGAACGCGGGCTGCGTGCTGCTGAGCCGTGCCCAGCTGGCAGCGCCCGTCCAGTGCGCCGCCGCCGCTGCCCACTTGGAGCGTGCACTGGAAGCCGCAAAATCCTCCCGCCGCTTTGCGCCGGGGGAGATCCTTGCCAAGGACTGGGACGCCCTGACCGATGCCGACCTTGCTGCCCTTGCCGCCTGCGGCTATCGGCAGGCCAGCTGCGAGAAGCTGCATTTTGACCAGCACGCGGCCTTTACCTCCCTTTGCTTTCTGGAACTGCACCTCACCCCGCAGCAGCTGCAAGCCGCCGCACAGCGGCTGTTCGCAGCGCCCGAGTGCGGGCGGGTGCTGCGGGTAAAGGGTTTTGCGCCCGCCCCGGCAGGCGGCTGGCTGGAGCTGAACGCCACCGCCGCCGGCTGCACCCTTGCGCCCATCCCGCAGGGGCAGGAGGTGGTCATCGTCATCGGCGAGGCACTGGATAAAGCCGCCATTGAAGCAAACCTGAAGGGGTGAAAGGCAGTTTTCCCCCATAACAAAACGCATTGTGGAAAAACAGGAGGGACTATCATGCAGGAAGTACGCGCAGCCGTTATTGGCACCGGGGTCATGGGGCGCAAGTATGCCCAGATGATCGCAGAAGGAAAGGCGGGCGCATTGCGCCTGACCGCCGTGGTCTGCCGCAGCGCCGGGGCGCAGCAGTGGGCAAAGGATACCCTGCCGGATACGGTGCGGGTGTGCCCCAGCGCCGAGGCGCTGTACGACCACACAGAAGAGTTTGACGCCGTGCTGGTGGTCACCCCGCACAAGACCCACCCGGCGCTGGTGATGCAGGCTTTTGCCCACGGCAAGCACGTCTTGTGCGACAAGCCCAGCGCAAACGCGCTGGCACCGGCACTGGAAATGAACCGCGCCGCCGAAAAAAGCGGCCTTGTTTTTGCCATGATGTTCCATCAGCGCCGCTACAAAAAGTATATGCGGCTTAAAAAATTACTGGATGATGGGGCATTGGGCGAGATCAAGCGGGTGCAGCTGGAAAACAGCCGCTACTTCCGCACATGGATGTACCATCGCTCCGGCAGCTGGCGTTCCAGCTGGGCAGGGGAGGGCGGCGGTGCGCTGCTCAATCAGGGCCAGCACATTCTGGATATCTGGCAGTGGCTGTTCGGGATGCCGACCAGTATTTATGCTGTGATCCCCTACGGAAAGTATAACGATTTTATGGTGGACGATGAAGCCACCCTGCTGATGGAGTACCCGCAGCAGCGCACGGCAACCTTTATCCTTTCCACCGGCGAGGGCAGCTACACCGAGCGGTTGGAGATCGTGGGCACCAAGGGCACCGCCCTGCTGGAAAAGGACACCCTCACCCTGCACACCTACACGCCAGACACCGAGACCTACCGCCGTACCGCAGACTGCACCGAGCGCCAGCAGCTTACCGAGACCACCACCACCGAGCAGTTCGCGCCGCAGGCCGAGCCTTACCCGGAGATGCTGGCAAACTTTGCGGACGCCATCCTGCACGGCACGCCCCTGACCGCTCCCGGCGTGGAGGGCGTGCGGGCGCTGGAACTGACCGACGCGGCTTACCTGTCCGCATGGCTGGGGGAGAAGATCACCCTGCCGCTGGACGCAGACCGGTTTGAACAGGAGCTGCAAAAGCATATTCAGGAGGAACAGGCAAATGGCTAAACTGCGGTTTATTGTAGTAGGCTCCGGCTGGCGGTCGCTGTTTTACTGGCGCATCGCGCAGGCGCTGCCGGAGCGGTTCGAGCTGTGCGCCATGCTTTGCCGCACCGAGGAAAAGGCCGAAAAAATGCACCGGGAGTACGGCGTGCCGGTAAGCACCTCGGCGGAGCAGTGCATTGCCCTGCACCCGGATTTCGTGGTGGTGGCAGTGAATAAAGCGTCCATCGCCGCCGTCAGCACCGAATGGCTTGCCCGGGGCTTTGCCGTGCTGAGCGAGACCCCGGCGGCGCTGGAGGAGGACGCATTGCGCGCCCTCTGGCAGCTGCACCGGCAGGGCGCAAAGCTGCAGGTGGCAGAGCAGTACTGGCTGTACCCCACGCTGGCAAAACGGCTGGCAGCAGTGCGCAGCGGCGCACTGGGCACGCCGCAGTTTGCCCGGCTGTCGGTGGCGCACGGCTACCACGCGGTCAGTCTGGCGCGGCAGTTCCTGAACGCCGGCCAGCAGCCGGTGCGGGTGACCGGCCGCAGCTGGACGGAAAGAATCATCGAAACGGATTCCCGCTGGGGTGCGGTGCATAACGGCGCATTGGTGGAAAAGACCTTGCAGCAGCACACGCTGGAATTTGCGGGCGGCGGCACAGCGTTTCTGGATTTTAACGGTGTGCAGTACCACTCCTATCTGCGCAGCACCCACACCAGTGTGCAGGGAGAGCGGGGCGAAGTGTTCGACGACACCCTGCGCTGTCTGGATGCCGCCGGGGAGCCGGTGTGCCGTCAACTGACCCCGCTGCCCGACCCGCTGGCAGCTGCCGCCGCGCAGGCAGGACTGAACGAGGACGAGACCGCCATCGCCTGTTTTCTGGACAGGATGCAGGGCTATCTTGCCGGCGGGGCAGAGGTGTATCCGCTGGCAGACGCCTTGCAGGACGCCTACCTTGCCCTGCTGATGGAGCGCGCCCTTGCCGCCGGTCAGCCGCTGGAAAGCACCCCGCAGCCGTGGAATACAGAAGAACGATAAAAAAGGCTCAGAAGCACCTGTCGGCGCCTCTGAGCCTCTTTTCACGATTGGAGCTGTGACGGCAAACAGCCAGTTCTCCGCAGCAGCCCTTTCCGTGAAAACGGGACAGCGGAGCGTCCGCAGACGCTCCGCTGTCCCAAAATTATAAATGTTTTTCCGCTAAAAATGCCCAAAGCAACGCGGAGGGCATTCAAATCGTTATACCCTCAAAAGGAGCGTAGGATCACATCAGGTCGATCAGCGCTTCCACCTCGTCCATGCGGGTGGCCCAGCTGGTGGCGATGCGCACCACGGTGTGGGTGTCGTCGAACTTTTCCCAGAAGCCGAACTTTGCCTTGCCTTCCAGCGCAGCCAGCTGGGTGTTTTCCAGTACAAGGAAGATCTGGTTCGTGGGGGAGTCCATAAAGAAGCGATAGCCCTTTGCCGCAAAACCGGCCTTCAGGCGGTTGGCGGTGGCAATGGCGTTTTTGCTGATGGAGAAATACAGGCCATCGGTGAACAGCACGTCAAACTGGATGCCCAGCAGCCGCCCCTTTGCCAGCAGTGCGCCCTGCTGCTTGACCATGGTCATAAAGTGCGCCGGTGCGCCGTGGGGGAACACCACAGCCTCGCCGCACAGCGCACCCACCTTGGTGCCGCCGATGTAGAACACATCGGTCAGCCGGGCAAGGTCGGCCAGCGTCACGTCCGTGCCCTCGGCAGCCAGACCATAGCCCAGCCGTGCACCATCGAGGAACAGCGGCATCTTGTACTCCTGACACACAGCGTGCAGAGCTTCCAGCTCCGCCTTGGTGTACAGGGTGCCATACTCGGTGGGGTGGGAGATGTACACCATGCCGGGGAACACCATGTGGTCGTGGTTGTCATCGGCGTAGAAGGTAGACACCAGTGCCCGCAGCTCGGCAGCGTCCAGCTTGCCGTTGTGCTGGGGCAGGGTGATGACCTTGTGGCCGGTGTACTCGATGGCACCTGCCTCGTGCCCGGCTACATGACCGGTGGCAGCAGCCACTACGCCCTGCCACCGCTGCAGCATGGACGCGATGACGATGGCGTTGCTCTGGGTGCCGCCGGAGATGAACTGCACATCGGCCTCCGGGCAGGCGCAGGCGGCGCGGATCTTCTCGCGGGCGCTGGCGCAGTAGGGGTCGGTGCCGTAGCCGGAGACCTTTTCAAAGTTGGTTTCGGTCAGCTTTTGCAGAATGGCGGGGTGTGCACCCTCGCAGTAGTCGTTTTCAAAATACAGCATGGCAAAACGCTCCTCTATATAATTGTAAGAAAACAGTACCTCTATTCTACATCGCCGCGAAAACCCTGTCAAACCCAAAACCGTGCACGGCACACGCAAGGCACCGCAATGCGTCTGCAAATGCCGCAAAAACGCCTGCACAGCGCAGCCGCGCTGTCTGCAAAAAATGCGAAAGTATGATCCTTTCCAAAAAGATGAAAAGTTTTTCAAAAAAGTGCTTGACAATTCTGCTGCATCTGGTATAATAACTATCGTTCCCGGCGCCACGGCGCAGGAACACAACAGAATATGCGGATATGGCGGAATTGGCAGACGCGTTAGATTCAGGTTCTAATCGGGGCAACTCGGTGGAGGTTCAAGTCCTCTTATCCGCACCACAACAACAAAATCCGAACTTTTTTCCGATAGGAGAAGGGTTCGGATTTTTTGTATTCTTCGGAAAACAGAACAAATCCCTTGCTTCCATCGAAAAACGTCCTAGACCTTATCATAAGAAAGCACGACAGACCACTGTAAGAGTGCCGTAAGGCAGAAAGGACACAAACATGAAGTACGATGAAAGAACCTGCAAGTTCAACATGGATACCGGCTGCGTGGAACTGCTGCTCCGGGATGGGAGAATGATCTCCATTGACTGCACCGGGGTGGAGGATGCGTTGGATGTGACCATGGCGCAGAGGTCGGAATTGGATTACCTCATCTACAATGATCCGCTGGGCTATGCGGACTTGATTCTGAATGGCAATCCAGAAGAATACTTGAAAAACGTAACCGGGAGCCATGGGTTAGAAGATTAACTGTGTTGATTATCAGAAATTTCCATGCATAATATAGAATAGCTTTTACCAAAAATCCAATAAAATAATTTAGCAATTATTAATTACCGTCATTAAGCATTGCCTCAAATCACAAACGGTCACTCGCTTCGTTAGTTGACATCGCGAGTGACCGTTTGCGCCTATACCAATTTAATTTTTCCGTCTACTATCTTATATTTGAGAGCAAATAAACTTTTCTTCTTTGTCATCGAAGTAAGCTATACTCACTCTAGGTCTAGATTTTCTTCTGCTCGGAGATAAATATCCAACTGGTTCTGGACGTTTAGCTCACTTACCAGCCATCCGCGTGCCATACACAATCGTTTGAAGTCCTCAATTCGATTTACTCCACTCATTTCTTTTAACGTCACTACAACACCGAATGGCAATGTTTTTTGTGGAGTTGTTTGCATTCGTTCTTTCGTTTTAATGCTTAATCCCCATAAACCTGAATCATAAGCTTTGCGGGGAATAGCTCTAGATTTGATGACATCACTAATATGCTTAACATTATCCCATTTACGATACATTTTTCGTGCATCTTCTTCATAGATAATGTTTAATCCATCATCGGATTGCCGATTTGCATCAATAGAAGCGATGCTCGCCTTTCCATTTTTTGAAACGACTCTCCCAAAATGAATATCCATTTCTGTATTTGTGTAGTCAACTCCTTGTGAACGATTGCACTGTGGAAAATAGACAAGCGTTGCGCGAGCGTAGAACGGATGTGCATTTTTGACAATTGGGACCGGAAGATTGTAGGTATAGGTTTCAAAAGATTCAGTTGTTCCGCTCATAATAAAGCGAATTTCATCATCATTTGAATGAAGAATATCGGAAATGTGAATTGGAACTACTCCATATCCTATTGCATGGGATGGGTCGCCTTTACACTTCCATCCGGCTGCAGCATCGATAATAAGTGCTTTTGCAATTTCTCGAGTCAGGCCCATATTATAAACTAAATAAGCTATTTTTCTCGTAACCCACGGTGCAGCAAAAGAGGTACCAGAAACGTACACTGCGCCCAAATCATCTTTACAGGCGACAATTTTATCATAATAGTTTGGACCATCGCCACCATAATAGCTTACGTCCGGTTTATTAAAGAACGAAAGCACTGGACCAACGCGAGTATATGAAGCACTTTTTTTTCTAAAATCGACAGAGTTGACAACAAGGGAGTTTAAAGAATCTGCCGGAGACCCAATTTTCATAGTCTTTTTTTCTTTATTAGTAGGGCGATTGGTTCCAGCCACAACGAAAAGGACATCGTATTCACACTGAATTCTGTCTAATTCAGCGGCCTCTGGAGAAATAAAATTTTCTTTTATTTCCATAGTTGAACCGAGGGACAAATTCCAAACTTTAATGTCCCGATTCGTGGAAACAATCTGTCGGATCAACTTTAGAACTGAAAACGAACTCATAGGGCCGTCAGTGGCAACACCGAAATGTCGAACTCGAAAACGTCCACATCCATCATCTAGATTCGGATTTCCATGCGAACCATCCACAATAATAGATGTAACTTCTGTACCATGATAGAAATCACTATTTTTTAATGGAATATTCGAATCAAGCATATTGCGGTAGTCAACCCACTTGTGAAAGTAGACTTTTTCATTAAATTGAGTGTCAATAACTCCAACGATGGGTTCGTTATTCGGAGGAGGAATTTGCTCATCAGCCGTCAGCTCTTCGTCTGCTTCAATTTGCAAAATATCATCCTTTGCAAGCTCAGCAAAATTTTTCACATCCATTGCAATCAGGTATGGTGCGTGATTAAGAAGCAGTTCCAATTCAGTAGGGTTCAACCGAAGCGTTGTATCATCAATAATACGGTCATCAAATATATTAATTCCGAATTTTTGCAGAAGCTGCTTCGTATCTACATCCGTTTTAAAAATGGTGACAATAGATTCTTCTTTTATTTCGTCTGAGACTCTATCAATACCAAAGGATTCTGTATATAGTCCATCGAGAACTACTTTTAAAAACACAGATTTTGAAAGGAAATCGTTGTATATATATTTACCCTGAGTGTTGATTTTCTCGGTGTTTTCAGCTTTGATTTCACCAGAGTAGCCCGCATCGATAATATCAGCAGCTTTAGATAACAAATCGACAGACTTTTGTAAAGCCGACAAAGAAATATAGTGTGTAAATACATGTTTTTGAATAAGGTTCCCGTCTTTATCAGGTTCCCAAACAAACTTTGCTCCTCGAATAGAAGCAGTTGGTGATTGGCTATTATTGGAAAGCAAAATCCGAAGACGATTGCTTTTAGCTACGACATGCTTATAATGCACGCTAACCAATGCACCCGCGATTTCCCGGTGGTGTGCCCAAAATTCCAAAATATCCTGTAACTGGGAAGACAATGTTCGTAAATGAGAGGATTTTACGCATTTGCCTTTTGGCAAATTAATCGGTCCAAATGAAGACGTATTGGGACGATGGTCAAAATGGCCTTTGAGTGTCAGTATATTATTCATTTAACAGCCCACCTTTCAATTCTCGAGCGACACTACTCTTGGACTTTTTCGTTAAAATTTCAATTTCGCGTACAGTGAAATTTTGAGCTTGGAGCATTTGAAGATTTTCAGGCTTTTTGCCATATGCAGCAGAATAGAGTCTACGGAAATAATCTTGCCCGTCCTGAGGATCGCTGAATGCGATTGAACTACGAATTAAGTTTTTCAAATCTCCGGGATACGGAAGTGGATTCATCAAGCCCATGATTTTTCGAAATAAGCGCACATCTCGATTAGCTAATTTCAATTTGCTAAGATAACGATCCAGCATTTTTTCTGCGATAGACATAAGATCTTCGTTACTATATTGGTTAAAATTAATAATAGAATCAAATCTTCTAATTAAGGCTTTATCAAAATGATTGTACAGATTAGTAGTTGCAATTAGTACAATGTTTTCATTTATACGATCTAAGCCTTTAAGCATGGCCGAAGTAGCTCTTCCCATCTCACGTAAATCATTAGGGTCAGTTCGGTCTAAAGCTATCGCATCAATTTCGTCGAAGAGAATTATAATACGATCTGGTTGTGGGAAACTATTGATTTCGGTGAAAAGCGTAGCAAGATTTTTCTGCGTCTGACCTAATTTGCTATCCACTACCGTTGAAAAATCAACCATATATATTTCCCGCTCAAGGATGCGCGCAAGTTGTTTGACTGCTTCTGTTTTTCCAGTACCAGGAGCTCCCTGAAAAAGAAATTTGTGAATACCGATTCGATGTGCTATTGCATTTACAACCCCTAGAAGATCTTGCATGATTGAATCAGGTAGCAATAAAATATCTTCTTTTGCTTCAATTCTTTCAAAAAATGTAGATTCATGCCCTTCCATCTGTGGAACAAAAGTATTTACATTCGAAAGCAACGACATAATATATTCAGCTAATTGATGGTCTCCTGATTCATCAAAATCTCTAGCGATTTCATATGATTCGTTTCTGAAGCCTTCATCATTCTTTTCTGTATAGCAACGAATAAGATTAATAATGTTTTTTTTCTTCATAGAACGTACACCCCCTCCTGTACATTAGCATTATACCACGATTGGGACAAAAAAGTCAATAATGGGACAGAAATAAGAATATTTGCTGCATTCAGAGAGACCAGTGTTCTAGTTAGACTATTCAGCCGACAGCGAGTGTAAGGCTGGATATTTGTAGAAGCTCTCTCGTGCAAAAGTAAATTACATTGGCCTTGAAGTATACACTTGATGTAACCATGGTGCAGAGGGCAGAGTTGGACTACCTCATCTACAATGCCCCACTGGGCTATGCAGACTTGATCCTGAACGGTGACCCGGAGGAATATTTGAAGAATGTGGCTGGAAGCCATGGGTTAGAAGATTAAAGGCAAAACTAAAACAGGGTGCGT
>OJOP01000457.1_pt1 | contig 26657 bp, 25 predicted proteins | sample 1598161 | NCBI WGS metagenome assembly OJOP01 (sample SAMN01915206, study PRJEB22387) | human gut metagenome | isolation source: stool | host: Homo sapiens | place: USA | reverse complement strand
CGGACAAAAAACGCGCGATCGATCGGTTCATTTTCATCCCGTGTCAGAACGCGGACGGCCAGCCGGGAGGCGGAATTGAAAAAACCGCGCGCGGCAAAGCGCTGGCGGCTGTCCAGCACGTCAACGACACAGCCGTCCGTGCAGATATCGTCCGCCCAGTCGAGTTCATTGTCATAGATCAGACGCTGCCCCTTCAGAACGCCGGCTTCCTCGCCGCGCCGCAGGCAGACCTTCGGATATTCCATAATTTATACCTCCAGCGTATAGCGCTCACAGGCGTTGATAATCGTCGTGTCCCCGCGCCGGAGCATGCGGGCAATGTCGCGGCCATACTCCATATGCACATGACCATGGATGAAATAGCGTGGCTTATACCGGTCGAGCAACGGCAAAAACGCCTCGAAGCCCATATGCGCGTAATCGTCCCCGTCGCCGACGCCCCGTACCGGGGCGTGCGCCACCACGATGTCCACGCCGCCTGCCCGGCGGATCTTCCAGCCGAGCTTCCAGATGCGGTTTTTCATCTCGCGCTCGGAATATTGATTCTTGCCGCCCGAATACAGGCGGCTTCCGCCCAGCCCCGCAATGCGCAGGCCGTTGAACACGACCAGCTTATCTTCAATGCAGTCGCAGCCCTCCGGCGGACGCCTGTCATAATTGCCGTCGTGGTTGCCGCGCACATAATAAAGCGGCGCGCGGCCAAGCGTAGCCAGAAATGACAGATACTCCGCCTTCAAATCGCCGCAGGAGAGCATGAGGTCGTACTCGCTCAGTCGTCCCGGCTGGTAATAGTCCCAAAGATAGGGGCTTTCTTTATCGGCAAGCAGCAGAAGTTTCAAAGCAGCGGCCCCCTTTTCTCCGGCTGGAGCGTCTCGCGGTACAATCCCAGCAGACGCACCATCGGCTTTGCCATCGGCAGCAGATCGTCATACTGCGGGATGCTGCCGTGCACATTGGCGCACAGCCAGTCCATATGCAGAATTTCCTCCGGCGGGAGCCAACGATCGCCGTTGTTTCGCACGGTGCCTGTCTGGTCGGTGATGTGCCGGTAGAAGGGCGCAAGTTCGCCGTGAATCAGCGCAGCGCGCAGAATCCGCACCAGTTCGCGCGGGCCGTCCGGCAGCGCTTCCATCATCCGCACGTCCACCGCAGCGTTTGCAAAGCCCCACCAGTAATTAACCGCCGCTGCGGCGCTCAACTCGTCCCAGCCGCCGCGCAGGATGCTGCGCGCCAGCCGGATATAGACCTCGCCCCAGTTCCACACCGGAAGCGCGGTGCAGACAGGCCCTGCCTCCTGCGCCAGACACAGACCGCGCCAGTCCGGGCTGTCGCCCGTCCCTGGCAGGTCGCGTGCGCAGATCACACGCAGCCCTTCCTGCGCAAGACGCGCAGCAGGCGAAGATTCACAGCACGACCAGCGCAGTTCAATCCAAGCGCGCGGATTTGTCAGCTGCGCGCCGAGAGCAAAGGCGTTGATTGCCGCAGGCGTCCCGAAAATCGGTCCGTCGGCCACATAGCCAATGCGGTCGTCCACCGCCAGCGCACCGGCGATCACGCCGAGCAGGAATTTCGCCTCATAAATGCGGCTGTAATAGGTCCGGACGCCTGGGTACGGCATATCGACCGAGCAGTTGAGAAATCGGATCCCCGGGTATTTGGGCGCAAGTTTGCGGCAGGCGAAGATCAGCGGCACAGTCGTCGTGAAAATGACCTGTGCACCGTCTGAAACGGCCTGCTCCAGTGCGTCCTCGGCGCAGGGATAGTCCTCTGCAAGATAGGACCTGACCAAGACGGTGTCGCCGAGTGCCTGCTCCAGCTGCTGCCGTCCCTTGTCGTGCTCCCGGATCCACGGGCTTTTCTCCGGTGCACATTCATGCACAAACGCCGCGCGGAGCGTCCCGCCGGGGATCATCCGCCCAGCAAGCAGGCCCAGCAGGCCGGAGCCGGACGCTTCCGGCTCTGCATCGGTCTGCATTTCAATCTTTCCGCCCCGTGCGTAGGCGGTCAACTCCGTCCAGACCGCGCGGATGGATTTTTCCAGTTCCGCAGGCCCCAGTACGCGCAGATCGCCCAGCGTATAGGTGTGCAGCCACACCAGCAGTGCCTCCGCCGTCGTGACCGGCGGCTCCTGGCTGAGTTTGTAGTAGGCCGTGCGGAAGGTATAGAACGCGGTCAGAAACGCGCGTTTTTCCCGCTCTGACCAGACATGGTCGGCATCGAAGCCCAGCGCGGCCTGCAGCTTGGGATAGTCGCCGACACGGTTGAAATGCACCTGATACAGGCCGCAGAGCCCATAAAAGTGCAGAAATTCATAATAGACCCGCACTGCCGGGTCGTCGGAATAGACCGGTAGGACGCGCGTGACATAGGCACGGATGGTCGGCGCGTCAAAGCTTTTGAGGACACTCACGCGCTTGTTGCCCTCCTGCACATAGAAGCTTCCCATGTATTCAAAGCACCGGATGGGATCCGTGATGCCGGTGTCGCCCAGATGCGCCTCGCAGAGTGCGACCCACTTTCCCGCGAACTCCGTTCCAAGGTCCAGCAGCGGCATAAAATTCGCGGCAAACGCCGCCTGCCGCCCTGCCGTATTCGTGCCGATGATCTGCGCAATGGGGATATCCAGAACGCCGAGATCCACACGGCCGGCCACCGCGCAGTCGCGCAGCCGTTCCTCCAGCACCTGCGGATACGGATAGCGTCCGCGGTGCACACACTCGCGGTAGCATTTCTGTCCGGCCTTAAGCGCCTGCCGGAACTGCTGAATCGCTTCCTGTCTGCTCATATCAAGCACCTCCCTCTTTGGTTTTCGCCCCTATTTTCCTACGGCATATGAAAAAAGTCAATCAGATTTTCCGCTGCCCGCTATCCGGCCAAAACAGCTTTCACGACATTGATGACTCCCGCGAGTACCATTATCAGAATTGGGCTCAGCTTTGTTTTGCGCAGCAGCAGCAGCAAGCAGCCTGCAAAAAGCAGCAGCATCGTCCAATTTGTCTCGGCAAGCGTCACCGGCCCCCCCATCCCAGAAAGCATTTACCAGAAGCAGCACACCGGGGAGCCCAGCAAGCTTATACCCTACGACGATCGCACCGTTCACGGCAATCGCTCCCGGCGCGGACTGCGCAATGGCGATCAAATCCAGCATTTCATCCTCTTCGATCCAATGGTATTCATCCACAAACTTCTTTTTCATAAGCGAGACAATCACATATCCGCCGCCAAACGTGAATGCGCTGAGATACAGCGTGGAGAAAAACAGCGTCCATAAGGCAGATTTCTTTTTCATGAAATCCCCTCCCGCCAAGAGTATACCGCATTTCGACGCATAATGAAAACATTATTTGCAATCCATAGAAAGAACGCGTTCAAAAGCACCTGGCATGGCACCGAATCACCTGCGTGCGGCCAAATCCCCGCGGACTTCCTGCGGCTCTCATTTTCATGCAAAACAAAAAAGCCATTCCTTTCGGAATGACTTTTTGTTTTGGCGGAGATATGACTGTCAGCTATTATCGGTTCGTGACATCGCACGTTTTTACCTGGTCATTTCTGTATGTGGAAAAGAAGCGTCTGTTACGCGTATCGGACAACAGCATGATCGCTTTTATTGTCTCATCTTCTTTTTAATCCGATTAGCCCGAACTGCTTATTCTTCTTCCGGGAAAACAACGGCAACCTTGCCGCACTTGCCGCTGGCCATCCGTGCGTAAGCCTCGTCTGCGCGCTCAAGCGGGAACTCATCGGTGATGAGGTCTCCCGGATGGATACCCCAGCGACCAGATGCTCAACCAGTTCCATCATCCTCCAGGTTGAGGTGACCCATGAGCCGTAGACGGTTTTCTGTGCGTGCATCATGTCCGGGCTGGGATTGATGGTCAGAGAGTTCCCCTCGCCGACAAGAACGACTCTCCCCCAGTCCCTGGTGGCACGAATTGCGGTCTGACGGCCTGCATCAGATGCAGAGCAGTCGATGGCACGTTCGACACCGTGTCCGCCGGTCAGTGCGCGGATTTCTTCCACCGCGTTATCGGACGGGCGGACGATATGATCAACAAGACCCATGTCCTGCACCATTTTAATGCGGTATTCGTTCATTTCTACACCAATCAGTTTCTCCGCGCCCATTGCCCTGCAGAGCATCAATGCGGCCATACCAACTGGACCGAGACCGACAACCAGCACCGCATCATCACCGCTGACGCCGATTTTTTCGATGGCCTCATAGACAGTGCCGAAACCACAGGAGACAGAGGCTCCATCTTTATAAGTCAACTCGTCTGGAAGCGCAATTAAGTCCTTTTCGTCACAGAGTATATAGGGGGCTATACCGCCGTTTCTTTGCCAACCATATGCCTGACGGTTTTTGCTGGTGCAGGCGATGGCGTAACCCATGCGGCAGCGTTAACCTTTATGGCGATGTTCTCTGTACACAGCGTATTTCCTGTGCGCTTAATCTACAGGACACCGCATATATGAATCGTATGGTGGATTTGATTTCCGCGGTCAAACGTGAGACCGCGCTTCCAGATGACCGCTTTTTGGGTGTCGGTATCGCAATTCCGAGTTTGGTCAGCCCTGATGGAGAGACGACCGTTTATGGTATGTCTTCCAATTTTACAGGCGTTACACGTCGCTTTTTTTCGGAATACATCCCTTATCCTGTGAAAATGTACCACGACTCAGAAACGGCCGGTTTCGCAGAAATTTGGCGTACAACCGACCGCGGCAATATGATCTATTTGAAGACGCGATCTGCAATGTCGCGGTTCTTGAGTCCTGTGCAGGTGGAAGCTTAAGCCGTTTTTTTGAACAACTCGCCGCTGAAGAAAAAGATATAAAAAAGGTTTGGAATACCTACACAAATCATTTGGCGCTGGCCATCCATAATCTAAAGATGATGTTGGATTGTACCATTATCATTGGTGGCTACCTTGGCGCAGAAATCGGCCCATTTATTGACGATTTATATCGTAAGATTGATAAACTCAGTGTTTTCACACCGTATTCCAAAGCTTACGTCTATCCATGCAAATATAAACGTGAGGCTAAGACGATTCAGCACACCATCGACGGAAGCTGCGCACCGGGGCTGTTCCCGCTGGTCAGCATTCCCACTATCGTCGGCTGCGTTGGCGCGCTGCTGATCATCATTGCTGCCATTGCCACGCCGATTGCCAAAACGCAGCGTGCGCGTGAAATATGGTTCTATGTCATGTCCGGCGGCGCGGTGCTGAAGATCGTGACAATGGAGATTGCACGAAGTATTCTCTGAAACGGAAGGGTTGTTTTTTATGCCGCAGATGAACAAGGGCGGAAAATTTATTTTTGGAGAATCGGTGATCCGTCCCGATGGGCGGGTGCAGCTTCCACCGCAGGCCGTGGACGAATACCGCATTGCTTCGGAAGGAAAGGCTTATCTGTTTACCGGGAGCAAAATTACGGGCGGCTTCTGCGTGACACGGCAGGGACTGCTCCTGCCGTCGAAGCTGGGACATATTCTGACCGACACACCGTCACTTTTATATTATGAAGGTCCTGACGGTACTTTTGTTCCCTACAAGGGGCGTGCGTACTGCTGGGCAGCCATTTCAGCGTCCGGCGAGATCACGCTGACGGAAGAAATGATGGTGTTTCTGCATCTAAAACCGGAAATGCGGCTTCTGTCTATCCGCAGCAGCGACATTGCTTTTACCATGGGGACGAAGGGGCCGCTGCTGGAAAAGGCGGCGCATTTTGACGGCGAGATCCCGCTGTTCTGAGAAAGGGGTGAGGATTGTGGGCGATCCGACAAAATTTCGTTAGGGTGCTTTCCTACTTTCCGGAGTATTCGGTCAAACGCGGCGAAAAGACGATTTTTGATGTGACAGTCCGGCATTTGCTTACCATGCGTGCACCCTATAAGGGCACGGGGACCCGTGGACAAAGGTGTGTGCCAGCGAGAACTGGGCAGAAGCATCGCTGGACTTTCTTGGTGGGAAGGGCAGCATCACCGATGAATTCGACTATCGGACAGTTTGCCTGCACATTCTCTCCGGGATTCTTTTCAAAGCCACCGGGATGAAAACCGTGGACTTCGCAAATGAATATCTGTTCCGTCCCCTTGGTATTGCCGGGCACGAGAGTTTTTCTGCCGGAACGGCGCAGGCGCATAAGCTGTTCATAGCGGACAAAGCGCCGAGGAAACCAGTCTGGCTTGCCGACCCGCAGGGGCTGGCCACGCCCGGCTACGGACTGTGTCTAAGCGCTGCTGACATGGCGAAGTTCGGTCAACTCTGTCTGCAAAACGGCACATGGAACGGGCGGCAGATCGTTTCTCCCGAATGGCTTCGGGAAATGCTTTCTCCGCGCAGGATTGAAAGCGGCGCTTTCAGCGGAATGTTTTACGGCTATCTCTGGTGGATCGTACATCCGGAGAAAAGCATTTACGCCGCGATCGGCGACAGCGGCAATGTGATCTATGTTGCCCCGCACGAGAGAATCGTCGTTGCGGTTTCTTCCTGTTTTCGACCGGCAGTCCGCGACCGCATAGACTTTATGGAGCATCTTTTGCTGCCGATGATACAAAAGGCAGGGATAATTGCTTCCGCCGAATCCATTGATTTGGCGGAGCCAAAGAAATCAAGGAGTAAGTCTATATGAGTATAGCAGAAGTTTCCGCAGGCGGCGAGTCCTTTTTACAGCCGGACAACAAACGTCATGATTTTTGCGTGCGGTGCGGAAAATGCCAGCGTATCGCCGGAGATGTCCACTGCTTCGCGGTGATTGCCGGTAAAATCCGTGCGCCACGCGGTCTGAATGGACCGGCAAAACCGAATCGCAGCCGAAAGCGCATGACCGGTGTACTGATAGCCGCGAATCAGAATTTCTCCATCTCCCAGCCCCTGCACGCAGGAAACAACAAACTCCGGCACATCCAGACAAAACAGGCTCTGTGCCGATTCCTGCATCTGCGCGGGATGCGCAGTAGTCTGCAACGAGGAAGGCAAGCTGGAAGGTCTGCCCCTGAACCGCGCTCTGCGGGATGAGGACGGTGACATCTACCGCTTCTTAAAACTCCGAAATGCTGCAGCGGCAATTTCTGAAGGGGGCTGTGTCTTGAGCGGCAGCTTGCATTGATACTGTGAGCCGAACAGATTATTGTCACGGACACAGACCTGAACGGTAGATTGCTACCAAACAGAATTTGTAAATGCAAACCTCAAAGCAGTTGGCTCCCTGCACGCCTTCTATCCTACGGCCTGTGTCAGCACACATGCCGTTGTGCTTTGCGACATGAACGGCAGGCAAATGCCGCTCTCACCCGCGCCGACCAGCAGCTCTGTGCCGCTCGGGCTGATCAGGAGGGGATACGTCTCACACAGATACATCGGGCCGTCCGTGACGCCGTAGTTATTACCGCCCACAAGCGACAAGCTGAGCGTCACATAGCTCGGTCCGTCCAGAATGGTCTGGATTGCCCAGAAGCCGCTCCACATCTCCTCAATGTCGTCACTGTCTTCATATACCCACTCCAGATCGACCGTACCGCCCGTCTCATCCTCAAGATAAAAGCGCAGCGAGAAATAGGCATAGCGGCTGGTTTCCCCCACCATGGTTTCTGTGATCCAGCCCATGCCGTCACGCTGCGATCCGGCAAGACCGAGCGCGGTCATGCCGCTCCAGCCGTCGGCAAGCCACGCAGAAAACTCGGGCGGGGCATCATACCAGGCATATTCCGTAAAGTCAAACGAAAGATAGTCGCCGGCTTCCGATGTACACGGCGCAAGATAGCTCATCGCATCAAGCGAGGGGTACCATTCGCAGGAGTTCCCGTTGTTGTCGGTGATAAAGACCTGCGTGTCGGCCTCATATGCAACGCCGTCGAGATTTGCAAAGAGCAGCACCGGTTCACCGCTCTCTGACCGGTAGAGCACCTCCGTGACCTCGTCGGTCTGTGTTTTTTCGTTCCACTGCACACGGTTGATTGCAACCGTCGCGTTCTCATCGACCGGCACGATGCAATACAGATGCCCCGCGCCGCCGATAATGTGATCCTCGTCAATCTCCGTGATGAAGGGGTATTCGAGGAGCATGGCCTCATTGGTTTCCCACAGCCATGCGGGGAAGCCTACCTCGAAGCCCTCGTCAAACAGCCCGCCGACATAACCGAGATACGCCGCGCCAAACATGGTCATTGGAAAGTCGATCCTATCCCGCAGCCATCCAAGCGAGGTTTCTGCCTCCTGTGAAAACCCGTATTGTACCGGCTGTGTGTCTGACGCCTCGTCGCGTGACGTGCGATCACGCATATCATTTTGCAATGGAGCTTCCTCCGGCTGCTTTTCAGGCGTTTTTTTGTCGGATTTTGTAAGCATTTTTACCTTATCTGTACTTGTTCTCGATTCGTTAGGCTCTGTTTGCGTCTTCTGTACACAGGCGCAAAGCGACAGCAGCAGAACCAGTGCCAGCAACAGCGCGAGTATTTGTTTGTGTGTTGTTTTCATAGCCGCTCCTTTCAGAATTTTCCGCTTCGGCCGGAACCGCCGCCGCCGGATTCGCTGTGACTGCTTCCGCTGCTGGAAGAGCTGCGCTCGATCTTCCGACTGGAGGTCGTCTTATGGGTGAAACGATCTGTTTGCTCCGTAAGCCGGAGTCCCGCGGAGACGTAGTCGTTCGCGGTTGCTTTTTTTGATACAGTGTCCATTTTCTGCCATATCACAGCGACGACCGCGGCTGCTGCCAGCAGGGAAAGAACGATCACGATAAGGAGCGGATAGAACAAGCTCGCCCGGACGGGCTTTCCTGCGGAAGCCTTTTCCAGATAGACGCTGCATTCTTTGACGTAATCCTCAAAGCCGCCGTACCAGTCGTTCTCGCCGAAATTGTCGAGGAAGACCTTTTCCAGCTTCTGCTGACCATAGCTGTTGAACGCATACTCGCAGCGTGAGCCGTAGCAGAACATTGCCCAGTCGCGGTCATCCATGCTGAGCAGGAGCATGATCCCGTCGCGGTTCGGTCCTTCGCCCATGGTGTATTCATGGTAGATGGTGTAGGTCGCCTTATAGACGCCTTCAGAATGGAAGTCCCGATAGTCCTCCACGGTTACGATGTAAACGCCGACGCCGTATTTTTGGGAGACGCTTTCCGCCATCTTTTCCAGCAGCATATTTTCGTTTTCGCTGAGAAGTCCGGCCGCGTCCGTCACATAAGAAAGTTGTGCGCCTGTCTGCTCAGCCGCAGCTGCGCCCACGCAGAGCACAAGGCAGAACAGAAACACCAGCAGGAGACAACGTATTCTTTTTTTCATGTCTCAGCCCTCCCTATCGCACCAAAAGAAGCAGCGCGGTCACACTGATGGCGATAAGAGGTGCCGCGATTGCCGCAAACAGGCCAATTACCCGTTTCGTGCTGACCGGAAGGTTGCCGACAAGCTTGCCGGTCTGACCGTTCATGGCAAAGAGGAAATCTTTTCCCTCCCACCTTGTGTTCAGGATCCAGACGGGAAGCAGTGCGTAATGCACCTTGCCGCGCTTCAAGTGGATATCCCGGCTCGTTTCATTGCAGGTGGTGTAGCCCGAAACCGTGCGTTCCAGTGCGCTCAGCAGCGAGCCCGCGCAGCGCGTGTCTGCCCGTTCCCGGCTGTCTTCGACGCTGACATCATATTTATCTGCCATAAATCCGGGCAGATACGCTGTGGAAAATGGCTTGAGCTCCGCGTAATCGTACGGTTCGATGGAGTCCATATAATCGTCCGGCATTTTACTGGATGCATCCACCGGGATCTTTTCAAAGCAAAGCGAACCGGAGCGGCTTACATCATAGTGTCTTGTCTCCGTGATCTCATAGTCTCCTGAGGTGTAGGTATGTACCTGCGTGGCATGGAACCGGGCGCTTCCGCTGGCCTCGCCATCGTACATCCAGAAAGGTACATACACACCCTTGATCTCCTCCAGATGGTTGGCTTTGGAGAAGGTCGATGGCAGCAGAGGCTTTTTGAGATAGTGCTTCTTCAATGCCTTGATGGCATCCTCCTTGCTCAGCTTGAAGGGCAGCACAAAATCGGGCTTTAAAATGCCGCTGAACTGTCCCGGAAGCACTGACGGGTTTCCACAGTATGGGCAAGATGTGGCCGCAGTCGTCGCGTCACAGAGCAGCTCCGCACCGCACGATGGGCAGCAGTAGGCCTTCATGTCGGCCGCGTCCGCGCCCCAGTCCTCGCTCAGGCCGGAAGAATCCCAGTCAGAGCCGTCTGCGGCAGTCTGCTGTTCTTCCACTTCAGCAGTTTTTTGAGCCGCTTCCGTTTCTCCCTGCTTCTGCGCCGCTTCCGCTGCTTTCGCTTCTTTTTCCGCATAGAGCGCCTCAATTTCTGCGATATCGAAGCTCGATCCACAGTAATCGCACTCCAGCCTGCCGGATTCTCCTACAAAATGGAGCGGTCCCGTACAGGCGGGACATTGATAATTTGTGATTTGTGTTGCCATGTTCTTTCCTCGTTTCCTGTGTCGGCGCCTGACGGCACTGTAGTCCTACTCTCTGTGGTAAGTCAGCCCACTGCCCAATATGACCTCGTTTTGCGTATCGTACAGGACGTGCAGATCCGCCGCCGCATGATCGCTGTTTCCCAGCACGATCTCCTGCAGGTGTTCCGCCACGTCCTCACTATATTCTCCGCCGAAATACGGCGTCTGAAACGCGGACTCGACGCACAGCTCCCAGCCGTTCCACATCTGCTCCGTCTCGTTGCGCCACAGCTCCGCCGCACGCAATTCGCTCCCGTCTGCGTCCGTGGAAAACACATATTTTTGCAGACCATCCTCGGAGATCCACGTGCCCTCGAGCAGCGCAAAAACATCGCGTGTCTGCTCATGCTCGGTGAGCTCCCGCTCTGCCTGCGCCTGCCGCTCCGCATCGCTGTAATACCGCGCCTCGTCTCCCATCGTCATCATACCGTAGTCCAGCCAGAACGTATCCGCCAGCCACGCAAACTGCGGAGAGTCCAGATAGCGCAGATGATAGACCGTATCGTGGTCTTTATCCTCAATCGTGAGTCCGCTGATTTGTTCTGCAAAATCCGCCTGAACTGTCAGAACGCCGTTTTGAAAGGAATATTCAAACTGATCTCCCAGATCTTCAAAATTCGCGTTGTAGCAGCGGATGGGCGTGTCCTTGAACTGCCCGCCGCGGTAATAGAGCTTCATGACCCCCGGGCTGTAAACGGTTTTTTTAATGTGGAAGTCGTCAAAAAGAACCGATGTCTCAGGGTACTGATAGGTGCGCACGTCAGCGCCGCCGCAGGCGGTCAGACCGAACAGCCCCATCCATAGACCTGCCATGATGAGGAACGCCTTGAGCTTCACAGCATCACCTCCGTTTCTCCGCAAATAGCCGGATTCTCCCGCTCCAAATTGGAGCGGGAGCCGGTTTTCGTGCAAATTTTCAGAAGGACGCTGCCCTTACTGGAACGTCATGTTGTTGAGAATGATGTCGGGCATCGTTCCCGGGACGCAGTCCATATTCCGAAGCCCGATGGAAAGGGCGCGATTGTCGTCAAGCTGCGCGATATACTGGATCCAATCGTAGCCGATGCGCTTATAGGTGCGGCCTTTGAAGGTGATGCCGCCGATCACGCGGTCCTCGATATCCTGATAGTTTTCGAATTTGTCCTTGGAGGAATCAAATTTTTCAACGTTCTCCCTTACCTCAAACTGGATGGCACCTGCACCAAACGCTGTGGGATCGTCGTTTTCCACCAGGCAGCGCCCACTATCATCGAACGACCAGCCGGATACCGGGATCTTCGTCATGATCTTGACCTTCACATCGTCTTTTGCAAACTGGGCGATCTCCACGGAGAAGTCCTTCATCTCGGCGTTTGCAGACGCTGCCTTGTTCGCCTCGGCGGCCTCGGCCTTCACGATGTCCAGATACTTTTCTATGGCTTCTGTGCCGGAGAAGCCGCTGGTGTTGTACGCACTCACCGTATAAACGCCCGACTCGTTTTCCTTGAAATTGACGTAGATGAAATGGGAGTCGTCGTCCTCAGAGATCCATTTGTAGTAGCGGTAGTTTGCCTTCATGTGGTCGCTGTACTCTTCCTTGACGAACTGACCTTCCACGCCGAAGTAAGCAACAATATCATCGTAAGTTGCATCGAAAATATTCTTGTTGACCTCGTTCATCCAGACGTAGCCCTTCTGCACCTGCTCCTCCGTCACGATGCCGTCTCCGCCGGAGGCCGCAGCGTCCGGCGAGGTGGGCTGGGAGCCTTCTGTCGGAGCAGCTTCTTCCGAAGCATTTTCTCCGATGGCATCCGGCATGGACTTGCCTGCGTCAATCAGCGGCAGATACCAGTCGGTATAGCGGTAGGGATATGTATCTTCCTCCATGTCATCCCAGTAGAGTCCCCACGGGCGCAGATAGATGTCGTAGTGGAACTCGTCATCGCCATCTTCATAGTCGCCGCTGATCCAGATCATGTCGTCATAGTCCAACAGCGCGGGATCAACGATCCAGTCCGCATGCTCCAGGGCCACGTTTGTGAACCAGCCGCCCTCGGACATCACTGTGCCGTGTTCGCCGGTTCCGGCTTCGCTCAGACTGACCTGCGCGGAAGCCATGGGTTCGGACCTCGTGTAGTCCTCGTCCCAAAGCGTGATCGTGCCAGTGTAGTCCGTGCCGATGTCAATGACGCCGCAGACATCCCACCATTTTCCCTCCATGCTCTCGTAGTAGCCATAACAGCCGCTCATCTTCCACCAGCCGTACCATTCGCCGTTCCACCAGTCGAGCAGCGCGTCGCCGGTCTCGGCTGGATCGGAGGTCAGCGTGCTGTCAACGGGCGGTTCACCGCCGGTCGTATCAGCTGCGGGAGTCTCACGATTCAGTGAGGATGGGTCGATGGTGATCTTGCCGTTTTTCTTGCCGAAGAACTGCTCGAAGGTTGCCTCGACTGGACTGGTCGTGTCCTGAAGCAGATATGCTGTCCGGACTTCCACCGTTGCGCCCGGAGCGACGTCTGTAAACTGGCCTTCTATCACGGTTTCAAAGGTGTCGTAGTCGGCAAAGACGGTTGCAGCTTCCAGTTCTACGCCGTTTTGCATGAGCGTTTCATTGACGCTCCAAAGATACGATGCATTCTCCTTGCCGTTGTTTGTGAAGTCCAGTGTCAGAACGATCGCGTCATTTCCGTCCGAATCTTCCATGATGCACGCGCCCTTGTAGAGCAGCTCATAGTCACCGAGCTTGATCAGATTGGAGTCTGCTGTCTTTTCCTTACCGCAGGCGGTGAGGCTGAACAGCATCAGCACTGCAAGAAGCAGGCATAGAAGCTTGGTCTTCGTCTGTTTCATAATTCCCTCCCAATATCCTTCAGGGATGCACAAATCTGCCGATCAACAGAAAATAACATATCATTCCGGCAAAAACAGCGGTGCATCCCTGAGACATTTTGCTTTCCTTATTTCTTTTCGCGCTGGATAAGATTCCCATCCTTGTCGGTGAACTTGCCGCAAAGAATCTTGATAAAGTCAACAAGGTACCCGATGCCGAACAGACCTGCCGTCAGCGTATAGAGAATACCCGTGCCGATCTTGCCGACATAGTAGCGGTGGACACCAAGCCCGCCAAGGAAGAGGCAGAGCAGGAATGTTGTCATCCAGTCCTTCGTTTCGGCCGGAACCTCCGGCGCGACATAGTCCTCTACTTCCTCACCGTTCAAAATCTTCTTCACGGTTTCAGTCACGGTGTCGATATAGGCGCCACGCTCCGTTGCAAGGCCGACTGTCGCACCCTTGAGTCCCTTGCGCAATGCACTGTTCTTATCAACGCGCATACCACCAACCGACATCTTGGCCTCCGTAATGACTGGCTGGATCCGGATGTGTGTGCCGTCCTTGAGGAAAAGCCAGAGACCAACGTCCACATTCGGTTCTTTCTCGAACGAGATGCGTTGCCCGGGAATGCCGCCCTTGATCTGGAACGGCATCTGGAACGCTGCCCTGCGGGCATTGAGCTTCTCCATGATCTCCTCGAGTGTGGTGGAATAGGAAAGATCAAATTCACGGGGACTGGTCGCAAATGCGACGTCTTTCATGCTGCCGGTAAGGTTATCCATAGCGTTTTCTCCTTTCTAAAAGTCCGGTGGGTGGCTGATACATATCGTGTTTCTATGCAGCTTACTTTTTTGCAAAAGTGCCGCTGATGCCGTAGCCGGAGTTCTCATTCATGGTAAGGCTGCTGCTGTCCACAGAGAACGTGTAAGTAGACGGTTCGCTCCATGCCTCCAGCGTCACCGTGAGCTGGTCGCCGTCAATGGTATAGGTGCCGTTCTGCTTCATGTACGCATTCTCCATGGTGCATTTGCCTTTTCCGTTGAACGTCCATGTGATCACACCGTCTTCTCCGAGATCAGCAGACCATGTTCCGGCCAGCGCATCCTTACTGCCGCAGGCGGCAAGCGTCAGGAGCGCAGCTGCAATCAGGAGTAATGCTACATACTTTCTCATTTTTAAGTCCTTCTTTCTAAATCGTCGTTTAATGGATGGTTCAGCCGTTCACCGCGCCGCCGCAGTATTCACAGCAGCCGCTTGCATCCGGCGTGGTGGTTGCGCCGCAGTAGGGGCAGGTAACTGCCGCTTTGGGTGCGGCTGCCTGCTCAATCTTCTCACGCACATCTTTGCGTACCTGCGTCAGTGCCTGACGGATCTCCTCGCCGAGCTTTTTGCAGTTGCGGTACTCGACGTTGGTTTCAGGGTTGCATCTTGCCGGCATGCCCGGGCGTGCCGAGGGCGGCGGCGTAATGTCTATAGAGCTGGAGTTGACCTGAAAGCGCATTTCGTTGAAGTAGGGGTTGTTGACAAAAATAGTGATATAAAAATCATAGGAATATTCATAGCGCGGCGGATTGTAGCTGACCTCTTTGCCGTCTTTGTCCTCGCGCTTGAGTTCCGAACGGTTCTCGTCAATATCAAGATTGCAGCCGGTCACGTCTGCAAAGTCCAGAACATCCGGGTTGGCTTCCACGAGATTTCTGGCCCGTGTCACCATGAATTTCCCCGCATCCTCGTCCAGAAGCACCTTGGTGTTCGTGCCAAGCGTTCTGGTCGTATGGAATGCCGCGACCTTTTCCTGATTCTCCTCCCGGTAGGTAAGCTGTGCCCTGATTTCTTCGACGGTGCTGTTGCGCCGGTCGGAGAACCACGGGGAGAGTTTTTTGGCACAGTTTTTGCAGAGATTCCCGTTTTCCAGCTTGCGGTTGCCAAGTAAGCCGATCTTTTCTCCGCAAATATCGCAATATTTCTTATCGAACAGTCCCATATATGTATCAATCTCCTTTATGTCTGCTTCTTGCACTATGCGGCGTACTGTGCATCTGCCTTGGAATTGAGCACCGCGCCGTAGATGTACAAGGCCGGGACGGCCACGCCCGTCAGAACGCTTGTGACGTTAAACTCGCCGCCGTTGACCAGATTCATCACGATGCTCAAGACGCTGAATACAGCCACGATTGCGCCCCATACGATGAGCCCGCCTGCTTTTTCGCTGCGCTTGCTGTGCTTGACGCCTTTGATTCCGGCGATCAGCTGGCAAATCCCTCCGATCAGTGTCAGAAACAGCGCTGCCCAGTAGGCAAATGTCAGACCAGATGCTGCGCCGAGTCCTGCCGCCAGCGCACCCAGTCCGCCGACAAACACACCCGCTATGATGGAAAATACAGCGGCAATGATCATCAGAATGCCAGTGACCTTCAAAAACTTGTGTCCATTCATAATAAATCCTCCTCGCTTCCTTGTTTCCTTGTTGTTTGCTTTTTTATTCCGCAGGGCGTCTGGCTCCGCACTCTGCGCAAAATACGCTACTGCCATTCGGCATCCCGCACTCCGGACATTTCCATCCGCCGTCCGGCGCAGGTCTTGAGAAAATCCCGGCCTCTGTTTCCTCGGCAAACGCTACCAGGAGGGTAAAGATGCTCTGTGCGCTCTCGCCGCAGTAGTTGTTTGTGAAAACCTCGCTGCCGTCTTGCCATGTCGCGGAGATGCAGCTATTCTCCGCGCCGTCCGGGCTGGCGCTGGGGTGGTAAACCGGAAGCTCCAGTGCGCGAAGCTCCTGTCCGATGCTGCTGAAATACGCCTGCGCCTTCTCCGGCTCGACGGCGATGTTCTGCCTGAAAATAGGCTTACCGTCGCCATCCTGATACCGGTAGGAGAAAAGCAGCTGCTTCTCCGCTCGGGATGGCAGCGTACGCTCATCGAGAAGGAAGCTGAAGCAGTCACGCGCAGACGAGGCGTTTTGCTCCCAGTAAATTCCGACCAACTCTGCTGTTTCGCGCACCTCACGCTGCTCTGTTTCAAGCTTGGATGCAGCATACGCTTCCTCGGCAATACCCAGAACCACGGCCTCCAGCGCCTCCGCTTGACTGCCGCTGAGCGTTTGGGTCTTTTCCCCATCGTCGGTGCGCCAGACGATCCAGATTTTGCTGTCGGTCTCATCATAGCTCTCGTCAGACGGTTTTCTGTACTCTGGAAGCTCCGACTCTGCCAGCACATTCTGAAGTTCAAACCACTGTACCCATGTGAGCTGCCAGGGAATCAGGTTGGAAAATGCATCCATCCGGCTTTCTCTTATCTCGTCGCCGCCGGATTGGCTTGGGAACCAGCCGATCAGCAGCGGCATATCGTTCTCCTGATAAAATTTCAGTGAAAAGCTGCGATAGAAATTCCTGTGGTTCTGCCGCCACTCAAATTCCACCAGATCCTTGCCCGCGCTGTATGCATCCGGGTTTTCCATCCTGCCTCCGTCTTTGATCTGTGACGTTACAACAAGCCGATACAGTGAGCATCCTGTCAGCGCAAGCAGGGCAATTACCGAAACGGTAATCAGCGCAGCTTTCACTGCCGATTTCACGTCAGATCCCCGTCGTCAAACGGGTCTCCGCATTCGGGGCAGAACTTCGGCGGATGCGCGGGATCAGCCGGCTCCCAGCCGCACTTGTCGCATTTGTACTGCGGAACGCCGGCCGGCTTGGGTTTGCCGCATTCGGCGCAGAACTTGCCCTTATTCACCGCGCCGCAGCTGCACGTCCAGCCGTCTGCCTGTACTTCTGGTTTTTTTGTGCCGCATTCGGGGCAGAACTTTCCGGTTGCCGTCGCGCCGCACTGCGGGCATTTCCAGCTTCCTGCCGCTGGCTTCGGCTCCGGCTTTTTGCTGCCGCAGTTCGGGCAGAAATTGCCGGTAATACCGCTTTGTCCGCAGATGCACGTCCAACCGTTCGCGGGCGCTGCCGGTGCTGCGGGAGCGGGCTGCTGTGCTTGCTGCTGCGCACCCATCTGATAGAGGTTCTGTGCGTTCATACCGCCCATCTGGCCTGCCATATTCATGCCCATGAACGCCATCGCGGGGCCTGCGCCCTGATTGGACGCGGCCGACTGCATCGCTGCCGCCTGCGCGCCGACCAGATGTGCAGCCGCTCTCGTCGGATCCATAAATGCCGCGTTGCGCTGCAGCTCCTTGATCATCTTCTCATCTTCCTCGCTCGCCTTGACCGACGAAACGCCGAAGGAAACAATCTCAAGCCCACGCAGGTTGCGCCATTTTCCGGAGAGGACTTCGTTCAACGCCTCAGCCAGCTCCATTGTATGGCCGGGTAGTGCGGAATAGCGGATGCCCATGTCTGAAATCTTGGCAAACGCGGGCTGAAGCGCGGTAAGTAACTCGGTCTTGAGCTGCCCGTCCAGCCGGTCGCGGGTATAATCCTCACCGACATTGCCGCAGACGTTCGTGTAGAACAGGATCGGGTCGCAGATGCGGTAGCTGTATTCACCGAAGCAGCGGATGGCAATGTCGATGTCAATGCCTGCCCGCTGGTCAACGACGCGGAACGGAACGGGCGACGGCGTGCCATACTTGTTGCCGATGAGCTCCTTGGTGTTAAAATAGTACACGCGCTGATCCTTGGGCGGCTCGCCGCCGAAGGTGAAGCGCTTTCCGATGTTCTTGAACGTGTCGAGGATACTGGTTCCCAACTCACCGGAGAAGATCGACGGCTCGGTCGAAGCATCATAGACAAACTCGCCCGGCTCGGCGCAGAGCTCCGTCACCTTGCCCTGATCGACGATGATCATACACTGTCCGTCAGCGATTGCCACGATGGAGCCGTTGGAGATGATGTTCTCGCTGCCCTTGTAGTTGCTGCTGCGCCCGGAAACGCGGTGCAGGCCCTTGACCGCCATCACGTTCTCCGGAATGGATTCACAGTAAAAATACTCCTTCCACTGATCGGCCATCACACCGCCAGCCGCGCCCAATGCTGCTTTTATGAGTCCCATTTTCTGATCTCCCTTTCTCTGTTTACTATGCCCACGGATCTTCCGCCGCAGGAATACGGATGCCGCTGAGAATGCTGGAATATTCCCAGAGGAACCACTCGCCGGTTGATGCCTTCTGCCGCAGTTTCATGGGCCGCGGCGAATCTGCGCCCGCCGTTTTCAGGAACACGCGCAGATACCCCGGCTCGATATCCTGCGGCCTGGGGTCTGCCAGCACGTTAAGCCGGTATGGTGCGCGCGGCTGATAGCCGTTTTCCGGCGTCGCGCCTTCAAAATACGCAAGCGGCAGATAGGCTTTGCCGCGCAGACGGTCACGCAGGAACTGACAGTCATACGGCGTCATGGGCCGCGGGCCGCGCAGGAGATTCATTGCGGCAGTTCCGGCGTCCCTGTCCTTGTCAAACAGTGCCAGTGCGCACAGAAACAGGGCGCAGATGCGCTCCGGCTGTCTTCCGCCTGCCGCAAGCGTCTCAAATTCCTGCAGGCTTGCAGGGATGCTTTGTATTGTGACCTGCATATAAAACCCTCCTGTTTATGGATATGTCCGGAGCCATGTTTCCGTATTTCCGGATTTGGTATAGTCATGGCCGTTGGCAGCTTCCATCGCATACCAGTATGCCCAGTGCTGCTCGTTCATGTCAGCAAAGACTCTTGGCAGCTCTTTCAGATGGGCACGGATATACTCTATGTCAGCACTGCGTTCGAGCAGGCGGCAGGTGACAGCGGCGACCTCTGCTCTTGTAATGTTGTTGCCCGGCTTGAATGTTCCATCTGCATAGCCTGTGACCCAACCGCGAGTCGCCGCATAGGCGATGGACTTTGCCGCCCAATGAGAGGCAGGAACATCCGTGAAGGCCGCAGCTCCGTCCGTCAGCTGCTCAAACCGGCAGCAGATCGCGGCAAATTCCGCACGCGTGATCGGCGCGTTTGGCCGGAACGTTCCGTTGCTGTAGCCGCGGACGATCCCGAACTGCTCCATGTAGCCGATGTAGTTGGCCGCCCAGTGCGCCGAGGTCACATCGGAGAAGGAGGCTGGATAGGATTTGTTTGCCTCCATCTGCTCGGTCAGCAGGCGGGCGAACATGGTGGTCACCTCTGCGCGGCTCATATTTTTGCCCGGGGCAAATCCGCCGCCCGGATAGCCCTTTAGGAACGCGAAATGGTCAGTCTTGTTGAGCGTCGCAGGCTTATATGTGGGTTCCGTCACCGGTGCGGTGTTCTCGGTGTAAAGATTAACAAGGCCAAGCCCGCCCTGCGCATTGTCCGGGTTGACATGCACGCTGCCTTCCATAGCTTCAAATTTGTTGTAGCAATCCCAGCCGCCCGTCCACTTGTATTCCCGTGCGGCATCGCTCCATTTATACTGCGGTTGGAGGAACCAGCGGGTCTCATCATACGTCCAACCGCTTTGCTCATCGTTGGTTTCCACAACAAAGATGCCCTGATTGTCGGTTAGAGCGAAGAAATCGCTTCTGTCGATTTGAATGGTCATCACGCAGCTGAACGTTCCGGCTCCGTTCACGGTTACCGTGCAGTTCTGCACATCCCAGAGGCCGCTGCCGCCGGCTTCATAACGGCCATACGACGGATCGCTGGGAAATGCATAGAAGCTGAAAGTCGTTTGCTTCGGTGCAGTATTTCCCCCCAACTCAACGACCTTGGTGATCGGGATCTGAAGCGTCACGATCCGGTCCTCGTCGTCCGGCTCAGGCTGCTCGGGCCGATTCGGCGGAAGAAAGTTGCTTCCCGGCGGCAGGGGCACGGTGAAATCTTCTGCGGCCACCGCTGCGGCAAGGGACAGTGTAAGGATCAGGCAAAGGAAAATCGCAAGAATTCGTTTTCTCATCTGGAACCTCCTTCTGTTATTTCTTTGTCGAATACGTACATGATGCGGCTTTCCGCGCAGGCAGTGAAAACCAAAGAGCTAAAGTGTGTCGATCACGCCCGCGAGGTAGGTCGGCGATACCGACGCATAGATAAAATTGTCGACCAACTGATCCTTCACCGCCTGACGCACATCGGCGGCAAGCAGTTCGTCCGCGTTCTCATCCACCAGAAGCAGAACCTTGCAGACCCAGCCGAGCTGCTTTACAGCATTGCAAAGCTTGAGCCGCTCGCTCAGCTTCCAGATGCCCTGCCGGATGACCTCCATCACCAACACATTGGCACGGCAGGACCAGCACAGGGCAAGCGTTTCCTCCGGTTTTGAAGAACGGTAGACAAGAAAATCCGGGTCGCATCCCGAAAGTGATTGCATGACCGCTTCCGCCAGAAGTCCGCCTTTCATATCCAGTACGATCCTTCGCATCTGCGCTTTTCCACCGCCTTTCTCTTCTTTTGTATGTTCCATTTGTATTTTAGCTGTTATCGCTCCCTTCTGCCCCCGCCGATTGGATAGGGTTTGCAATTATTTTTTGTTCAAAGGCCATAGTCTGGCTCGATTCTCTCGGCAAAGTGGGCAAAACTGTGTTGCCTTTTTCTGTCCGCATGATATACTATCCATACAAATGTGCAGAGATGGGAGGCATACGGCATGAGCAAAGCGACAAAAAAGAGCATCTTGTTTGCGCTGGGCGTGTTGGCGCTCGTTGCGTTTGCCATGTGGCTCCGATATGCAAGCCGGCATATTTTTCATTCTCCGGCTGTCAGTCACCTGCGAAGCGGGATCTATGTGTTTTTGTTCAGCGTGTGGTGCTACTCCCTATGGATCCGCATCGTGCAGACGCAGGTACGGCGATATCTGGTGGCGATCTCGGCGCTGATGGTGCTGTGGATTCTTCTTCGCTCAATCAAATATTCCATTGAAAACACGGATGCAGAGCGCTGGCTGTGGTATTTTTACTATTTCCCGATGCTGTTCATCCCCATGCTGTCGGTCTTTGTTTCCCGGTCGCTGGGCAAGGGAGAGGATTTTCGGCTGCCGCGATGGACAAAGCTTCTGTATGTTCCAACGCTGCTTCTGCTCCTGCTCGTTCTGACCAATGATCTGCACCAGCAGGTGTTTTCCTTCCCGTCCGGCGTTTTATCGGATCAGGCGTATCGGTATGAGAGCGGCTATTTCTTCGTGCTGGCTTGGGAGGCCCTGTGCGCGGGGTTCGCGCTTCTTTCGATGGTGAAAAACTGCCGCATCCCGCGCAGCAGGAGAATTCGCTGGCTGCCGCTGGTTCCGCTTGCGCTTTCGCTGGCCTATGCTTATGCGTATGTCAAAAAGGTCCATTGGGTCTGGGTGCTTGCGGGCGATATGACGGTGTCGCAGTGCCTGATCTTTGCGAGCATCCTGGAATGCTGCATTCAATGCGGGCTGATCCAGTCCAACCTCGGATACGACGAACTTTTTGAGGCAACGAGCCTGCCCGTCCAGATTACGGATCCTGCATTTTGCCCCCAATATGTGTCTGCCGCCATGCAGGAGGCTTTGCCGCAAAGCGAGCTGCGGCAGATGCAGCAGGATGCCGTCCATCTGAGCGACGATACGCTTTTGAAGCGGTACAAGCTGCGCCGCGGCTGGGTGTTCTGGAAGGAGGACATTTCCGCGCTGAATCAGATCCGAAAGGAGCTGGAGCTGACAAGGGATGAGCTGCGCGATACCGGCGACGTTCTGGCAGTGGAGAATGCACAGCGCGCAAGATGGCTGAAGCTGACGGAGGAAAACCGTCTGTATGACATGATGGAGGCGCAGACTGCCCGGCAGATCGCGATGCTGCGGGATCTGCTGGCTGAATTGCAGAAGACGGAAGATTCAGACAGAGTCAGACACCTGCTCGGACAGGCCATCATCATCGGGACCTACATCAAGCGGAGAAGCAACCTGATTTTTGTCGGCGTGCAGCGCGGCGCAATCAGCGTGCAGGAACTTCTGCTGTGCCTCAATGAATCTTCCGAGAATATCAGTGTCTATGGTGCCGACTGCAAGGCGATTGTCAAGGGGGAAGGCCAGCTTACCGTCGAGCAGGCAACGCAGGTCTACGACCTGTTTGAGGCGGTCGTGGAGACGGAACTGGAATCGCTGCGTGCGTTGCTGATCTCTATAGAGGTTGGTAAGTGGGTAGAGGTCGCTCTCTGTGTTTCAGCGGCGGAGCTGCTCTGCGGGCTGCGTGCGCGGTTTCCAGATCTGGAATGGGAGCAGGATGAGGACGGACTGCAATATGTGACGCGGAAGCTGGAAAGATCGAGGGGGGTAAAGGCGTATGGACAGGATTAAGGAAAGCTTCGACAGTCTGCCCATCGCGGCCTGCTTCTTCGATAAAAACGGCGTGGTGCGGCTCATCAACCGCCGGATGCTTGCCATTGCAAACTGGCTGCGAAAAGGCGGCATACAGTCGCTTGCAGAGATGCAGAGCGCCCTGCACTCGCCGCCCGCAAACGTGCGCTGTTTGGATCTGCACCTTCGGATCTACCGCTTTCCGGACGGGAAGGCGCTGCGCTTTGCGCAGGAGCAGATCACAACAAAAGCGGGCGTCCGCTATACGCAGATCACTGCCGCAGACGTTACGGAGCTGATCCGGAAGCAGAACCAGCTGAAAGCGGAAAACGCGAAGCTGGCGGAGGCGAATGAGCGGCTTCGGCGGCTGCTTGTGCAGATGCCGGAGATCATTCGGGAAGAAGAAACGCTGGCAATGAAGCTGCGTGTGCATGATGACATCGGACACAGCATCCTTGCGGCGCGCCGTGTGCTGCTCCAGAACACGGACCAGAAGGAACTTCGTGCAAACGCGGCGCTGTGGGAACAGTCAATTTCAGTGCTTTATCGCTCCAGCCAGATAACGGCGCAATCCGAACCGCTGGAGGCGGCGAAAAAGCGAGCGGAAGAATTGGGCGTTAGCGTTCTGCTGACAGGGAATGAGCCGCAAAGGCAGTGGATACGCGCACTGAGCGCGCTGGCGATCTGCGAATGTGCGGCGAACTGTGTCCGTCACGCAGATGGCACAGAATTGTATGTGCGCTTTTGGCAGAAGCCGGGCTGCATGGAGGTCGCCCTGACCAACAACGGTGCGGTGCCGAAAGAAAAGATCACAGAGGGCGGAGGCCTTTCCATGCTGCGTCAACGTATAGAAGAAGCAGGCGGCAAAATGGAGGTTTGGAGCATCCCTCGCTTTAAGCTGATGCTCAGTCTGCCGGAACAGGAGGAAGCAGCACATGAGAGTGATGATCGTTGAAGACCAGACCATGATCCGCAGTCTGTTGGAAAGCTATTTTCACGCCGAAGACGGATACCAGATCACGGCGTCCATCCCCGGTGCAAAGCAGGCGGTTGAGGTGTGCCGGACAAGCTCCGTCGATCTGATTTTGATGGATGTGCAAACGGAGAACCGCGAGAACGGACTGACTGCCGTTCGTCAGATCAAAGCCATACAGCCGAAGAGCAAAATTATTGTTGTGACCTCGCTGATCGACGGCGCGGTTCTGGACGAGGCAAAGAGGGCCGGGGCTGACAGCCTGTGGTATAAGGACTCTACGCAGAAGCGTTTGATGGATGTCGTCCGGCAAACGATGGCGGGTGAACATATCTTCCCGGACACGCCTCCGACGGTTGAGATCGGCATGGCAAAAAGCACGGAATTTACAAAGACGGAATTGAAAGTTCTGCGGCATCTGCTGCGGGGCTTGTCTTACACGCGCATCGCGGCAGAGATGGGCTGCGAGATGTCGACGGTCAAATTCCATGTGTCAAATATGCTGCAAAAAACCGGGCTGGAAAACAAGCTTCAGCTTGCACTGGCAGTCAGCGACGCCAAGCTGATTGCCGATCTGGTGGAAGAATGATGGGATTTGATTTTCTGCTTGTGCAGCCACAGGCATTTATTGAAAAGAAGAAGCCACGTCTGAGCCGTTACACTTGGCACGCAATGCCTGCGTTTATACAAACTTGACGAACAGGGAGATTTCCGATTTAAGCTATCCGAGTTAAGAGTGTTACCCTTGATTGACGATTTTGTATTGCCACTTTGCGAGAGAAGCGGCGACGTAGCGAACAGGAACATTGTGGTTATTTTATCGGGGTCAACATACGGGTATATCCGCAGATACAACGTCCCTGCTTTCTCGGAAGCAGGGATAGAATCGATTCGATTCAGAAGCAGCAGCAAGAGAAATTTTTTTGCAAAGGGCCGTTAGCAAACGTTTGTTCTAGTGTTATCATGTGAAACATAGTAGGAAATCCTGCCGACAATAGAATATTCCGAAGCGCATCATAAAACGTAATGAAGGAGCGCTGCGACCGAAAATGGCCGCAGCGCTCCTTTCGGTGCTTTCGGGAAGAATTCGGAGGTGGAAATACATTTGTGCGGGAACTCAAGAAGCGCGATCGTCCCGCAATAACTTTTGAGCAATGGACCGCTATGCCGCGGCGGCATGTCCATGTGCGTTGCAGCAGCAGATAATTATAAAACAGAAGCTCCGCTGGCGGTTCTCTACTGCCCAGTATTTTATAATTTGGACGAGATACATCACCACAATTACGACGAGCGATTGAATCAAAATGTCCCGGATAAACCGCATCATATCACATCCCTCATTTCTATTTGATTCTCTACAGTATTCGCGGCAAAACGCAAAATCCCTTTTTCATAACAGCACCCCGCCGAACTTTTTTGTGCGGCGGGGTACACTGCTGCTTATCTCAAGAATTTGCTGACCTGTGCGACATATGCATGCTTCTCCCGCATCTCCGGCCGGCAGGCAACGATAACCTTGCTGCGTATTCCATTTTGCGCTTTGTATGCAGCAAGCAGCTCTGCATAGACTGTGTTCGCATCTTTTTTGGACGGATGGTTCACGCCAAGCTCTGTGACCTCCTGAAACATGCCGCGAAACGGCTGAAACCAATCTGTACCGGTCATGAACAAAATATGCGTCGGGTTAAAAAATTCAATCTCGGCATGGAGCAGTTCGACGCAAACTTCCCGCTGCATCTTCTGCCACGCTTCGCTCGGATTTCCGCCCTTGCGCGGCGCGATTTTGTAGAGGTTTGTCCAGATAATTTTCTGATACCAACGCTCCTGCCATCTGGTCGCAGCGCCGTATAATGTGTCCCAGATTTCCTTGCTGTAACCCCAGAATGGTCTGGAAAGGCAGTAGTCTCCAACCGCACACGGCTCTTTGCCGATTCCTTCGCGCACACAGTTCCGTGCGATATTATGTTCCTCATCAACTGCAATCCATTCAAAGCGGTCTTTCCCGTGCGTCAGCGCGGCAGGGTCGTTCAGAAGATTCTGAAGGGATGACGTTATAAAGCGTTCCTTCGTATTTGCACCTGTGCCGCGATATTCATCCCAGCCGTTTACGGCGCGGCCGACCAGCATCAAACGGAAGTCCTTTCCGACTGTGTCCTTGGAGCTTTTGTATTTGCAGCCTTCCATCGCAGTAAACGAAACAGCGTCCTGCGAATAAGTGTTTCGGATTTGCGTGAGCGCGTCGTAGAGCCTGCCGTAAAGCTGATGCATTTGCTGAATGTTTGACATGTCGTTTCCACCCCCCATGTTTTTTACGATAAAATCAACTATTTTACAATATAACAGAGTCACTGAAATATGGCAATAAACGAAAGCCTGTTTGCTGCATTCATCTGAGGGGAAATACGAAAGATATTTTGCGTCCAATGCAATAAAATAAAGATATATTAAGTAAAGAGACAGAAAGGCCTTTGAAGCTCAGTCAGATCAATCTCGATCTGATAATGCTGATGAATGTGTTGCAGCATTTGCCGCCCCCGCCAGCTGTATTTTGCAGACTGCTCTGCTTCTAAAACACTGAGTGTTGCTATCAGGGCTTTTTTCGCCTGTGAGATAGAGGAATAATACTAATATCTTTTTAAAAAGATATTAGTATCAGCAGAATTTTTGCTTTTGTCAACAAGTCCAAATCTTGACGGGAGCCAATCTGCGGTGTTGTCCACGTTGCTGGCTATTCAGTTGTTTGGAATTGTGATCCCACCCCCGTATTTCTCCTAAAGAGCACCAAAAGGAGCGCTGCGGCCATTCTCGGTCGCAGCGCTCCTTCATTACGTTTTATAGTGCGCTTCGGAATATTCTGTTGTCGGCAGGATTTCCCACCGCAGTTCCATGATAACACTGGAACAAACGTTTTTCAATGACGCATCCGAGTACCTTTTTCCGAGATGAGTTCAAATGGATCAGCTCTTTTAGAGAGATTGCACGATCAAAAGGAACCTATCTCTGCACTCTGCCTGTGCCGTCGCCGCCCATGAGCTTTTCTACATCAGAAACGCCGACACGGTTAAAGTCACCGATGACGCTGTGTTTGAGGCAGCTTGCCGCAACTGCGAATTCGAGCGCCAGCTGCTTGTCCTCATAGTGGTTCAGCCCGTAGATCAAGCCGCCCGCGAAGCTGTCG
>OJOP01000451.1_pt1 | contig 26925 bp, 21 predicted proteins | sample 1598161 | NCBI WGS metagenome assembly OJOP01 (sample SAMN01915206, study PRJEB22387) | human gut metagenome | isolation source: stool | host: Homo sapiens | place: USA | reverse complement strand
GGGCGCGGCTGGCCAGCCTCCACAACTACCGGGCGTACACAAAGCACGTCAAGGGGCAGACGGGGCGGTTCATGGGGCTGTTCTCCGCCATCAGCTTCGGCTTTCTGGCCATCCTGCTGGCAGCCATGACGCTCTGGATGCAGGCCGCCGGCCTGCGGTAAGCAAGCCCGCCCCGGACGGCTTCCATCCGAAAAGCACACAGTCCCCCGGCCTTTCGCCGGGGGACTGCGCTTATTCAATCGTATATGATCTCATCAACGGCGTGGGTGGCAGGCTCGTCGCAGTCGTCGTAGCACTTCGGCACATCGCTGCCGCCGTCCACCGGCTCCTCGAATTCCAGCGCATCGAGGAAGGCCTTCGTCTCCACGGCGAAGTCGGGGACACTGAGGGAAAGGGAGACGGTTTCCCCGTTGGCGTTCATGCGTATCTCAATGTCAAGGTTGGTGCTGCTGTACATATCGTCGCGCAGGGGGTCGATGGGTGCGCGGCTGTTGGCGGCGTCCGCCAGCGCATGGGACACCAGATCCTGCGCCTGCTGGCGGGTCAGATCCGCAAACGCGCCGGTCTCGTACTGGCTGACGTAGCCGCCCACCACGTTGCTCACGCCGCCATATTTCCGCAGGGCATCCAGACCCATAAGGGACTCCCGGCAGTCGGTGCGGCTCACCAGCTGGGTCAGCAGCCGGTGGATATCGGAGCCGTTGACGATCGATACCCTCCACTCACGACACAGACTCGTGCCGTTCCGCAGTTGGTAGTCCACACGCACATAGCGGGTGGTCGGGCCGCCCTCCGTGTCCAGATAGGTTTGGTCCTCCAGCCTTTCGCCTGTCTCATCGTACTGCTCCAGAATGGCGCGATGGAGGGAGATCACGCTCTCCACCGCTGCGGGATCGTCGGCGGTGAAATCCGCATAGCTGGCGTTGAAGCGGACGGAGGTCACGTCCTCCGCGTCCGGGACGCGGTGCTGATAGCCGGTGATGTCCAGCTTGATGCACAGCGTCACCGCCAGCAGGGTCAGCACCAGCGCCAGCGTTTCCACCCACCAGCGTCTGGTGAAAATGCGGAATTTCTTTTTCAGCAGCATCTGGGCGGCGAAGAAGCAGATCACGCCCATGACCAGCTGGCAGATCAGCAGACCGGCAAAGCTGCTGCTGCCCAGCATCACATAGTTCAGGAACAGGCCCAGACCCCAGCCGCCGCACAGTCCGATACTCCACCGGGCGATGGGCTGCAGCCACCGGAAGGACATAGCGTCGCCGGCCGTCTCGCTGGGGCGCTTTTTATACAGCCACCACACCAGCGCCAGCAGTGCGATGCCCACCGCGGCGTAGATGATGCAGGTGGAGAAGGCGGAGGCCGGCAGCTGGAAGCGGTGATAGCTTTGGGTGCCGATGGGCTCGGGGAACTGCACTTCGATGGGCTGGGCGCCGCCGTTGGCCACGGCATCCCAGATCCGACCCACCGGTGTCAGCCAGGTGATGAACTCCGGAATGTCGCTGCTGCTGTAGCCGAAGTAAAACATCTGCGTCATCGTGCTTATCACCGCGTACAGCAGGAGGGCGACGACGTTCATCGCGCCGTAGAGCACCGGCACCGCCAGCAGCCATCCCGTGACCATGGCGCACAGGGAGCCGAGCGCGAAGAAGAACAGCGCCATCAGCTCCGTCAGCAGCAGCCACGTGCCCAGCGCCGTCCAGTCCACGTAGGAGAAGCCGGCGCTGCACAGAGCGGTCAGCAGGAAGATCAGCACGTTCCCCGCCGTCAGCGCTCCCAGCACAGAGAGGACGTGGGAGAAAAATGCCTGTGTCCGTGTCACCGGCAGGGCGTGCATCAGCCCCACGGTGCGGCCGGACATCAGGTACGACCACACCGCCATGGCCGCAAAGCAGCCGAACAGCAGGGACATGACCACGGAGGCGGGTATGGACTGGATGATGACGTTGTGCTGCTTCAGCTGCAGCACGGTCATGATGCCATCCGCCACGCCGTCGCACTGCCGGCTCGCCGACAGTATCTGCATGGGAAGGATCACCACCCACACGGCCACATACAAAAACAGCAGCGGCCAGTAGCGCTTTATATCGCTGCGCAGCAGCGCGGCGTTACAGAAGGATGTCTTTCGCGGCATAATCCACACCTCCCAGTTCGTAAATGAATATCTCCTCCAGCGTCAGCGGGATGGATTCCAGCAGCACCGGCTCGGTGATCTGCATCCGACGCATGATCTCCCGGCTGCTGCCCCGGATGATATAGGTGTACACCCGCCCCACATGGCTGCGGTGCAGGATGTTCAGCTCCGCCGGCAGCGGCGGCTCCGTCACGCCCTGATAGGCCACCTGCAGCTTTACCGTGTTGTCCTGCAGGTCGCTGAGACTGCGCTCCAGCAGCACCTTGCCGTGGTTCAGGATGCCCACATGGTCGCACACGTCCTCCAGCTCCCGCAGGTTGTGGCTGGACACCAGCACCGTGGTGCCCCGCTCGGCCACGTCGCCCAGAAGCAGCGACCATACCTGCCGCCGCATCACCGGGTCAAGGCCGTCCACCGGCTCGTCCAGAATGAGATACTCCGGCATGCAGCACACCGTCAGCCAGAAGGCAGCCTGCTTCTGCATACCCTTGGACATGCGGCGCAGCATCAGCTTTTCGTCCAGCGGGAACACCTCCTTCAGCTTTTGGTAGCGCTCCCAGCTGAAGGCGGGATACAGCCCTGCATAGAACTTCGCCATCTCCCGGATACCGCTCTGGGGGAAATAGTACCAGTCGTCGCCGATGACGGCCATGCGCCGCTTCACGGCGGTGTTTTCATACACCGGCTGGCCGTCCACCAGCACGTCGCCGCTGTCCTGCCGGTAGATGCCCGCCAGATGGCGGATGATGGTGGACTTGCCCGCGCCGTTGGGGCCCACCAGACCGTACACCGCGCCTTGGGGCACCGTCATGGTCAGGCCGTCCAGCGCCCGGAAGCCGTCAAAGGTCTTGACGACGTTTTTTACCTCGATCATACCTCATCTCCTCCTTCCCACAGTGCCAGCAGCTGCTCCCGTGTGCAGCCGAGGCTTTTCAGCTCCTCCACCAGCGGCCGCAGCTGCTGCCTCAGCTCCGCTATGCGCCGGGCGTGCTCGCCGTCTCCGGCGGAGACAAAGCTCCCCTTGCCCGCTACGGAGTAGATGTACCCCTCCGCTTCCAGCTCCGCGTAAGCCCGCTGGATGGTGTTGGGGTTGATGGCCAGCTGCGTGGCCAGACTCCGCACCGACGGCAGCTTTTCGTCCGGCTCCAGCAGTCCCGTCAGCATCATGCGCCGCAGACTGTCCTTCACCTGCTGGTACAGGGGACGGCTGTCCCGGTAGTCCAGCGCGATCATGTGCCCCACGCTCCTTTCCGTGTCAAGTGTATTATGCGTGTTAGTACAGTTAGCATAACATGCGTCTTAGCACCTGTCAAGGAAAATTTTACTTTCCATCTCCGGCGTTTCGTAGTATAATGGCTCAAAATAATCACCCGAAGGAGGGTTTTGATATGCGTATCACCGTAAAGGTCGGCACCTCCACGCTGGCGCACGCCACCGGGCGGCTGAATATCCAGCGGATGGAGGCGCTGTGCAAGGTGCTCAGTGACCTGAAAAATGCCGGACACGAGATCATTCTGGTGTCCTCCGGCGCCATCGGCATGGGTGTGGGCAAGCTGAATCTGCCCGGCCGCCCGGCGGACATGCCCACCAAGCAGGCCGCCGCCGCCGTGGGTCAGTGCGAGCTGATGTACACCTACGACAAGCTGTTCAACGAATACAACCACACGGTGGCGCAGGTGCTGCTCACCGGCGAGGATGTCCGCAGCGAGCAGCGCAGCCGCAACATGCGCAACACCATTTTCCGGCTGCTGGAGCTGGGCGCGCTGCCCGTTATCAACGAGAACGACACCGTGGCCACCGATGAGGTGGGCGTGGAGAACACCATCGGCGAGAACGACACCCTGTCCGCTATCGTAGCGGCGGCGGTGCACGCCGATCTGCTGATCCTGCTCAGCGATATCGACGGTTTGTACGACGGCGACCCCCACAAGGACGCCAACGCCCATCTGATCTCCACCGTCCCCGCCGTGGACGAGCACATTCTGGCTCTGGGCGGCGGCAGCGGCAGCAGTCTGGGCACCGGCGGCATGGCCACCAAGCTGAAGGCGGCGCAGATCGTCACCGCCGCCGGCTGCGAAATGGTCATCGCCAACGGCAGCAAGCCCGCCCTTCTGTATGACATCGTAGACGGGAAGCCCGTGGGCACCCGATTTCTGGCAAAGGAGCGCTGAATCATGACCACCCTTGACATTCTGAAAAAGACCCGCGCCGCCCGGAGCAGTCTGGCCGCGCTGGACGAGACGGCCAAGAATCGCATCCTGCTGGCCATGGCGGAGGCACTTATGGCCGCCGAGGATGACATTCTGGCGGAAAACGACGCCGACATGACCGCCGCCCGCGGCCATATCAACGACGTGATGCTGGATCGCCTGCGGCTGGATCACGACCGGCTGGCAGGTATGGCCGAGGGCATCCGCTCCATCGCCGCCCTGCCCGACCACACCGGCCGCATTCTCTCGGAGGTGCGCCGTCCCAACGGTCTTGTGGTGCGTAAGGTGCAGGTGCCGCTGGGTCTGGTGTCCATTATCTACGAGAGCCGCCCCAACGTCACCTCCGACGCGGCGGCGCTGGCGGTGAAGTCCGGCAACGTCTGCGTGCTGCGCAGCGGCAAGGAGGCGCACCGCTCCGCCTGCGCCATCGTGAAGGCGCTGAAATCCGGCATCGCGCAGGGCGGCGGCGACCCGGAGATACTGAACATCGTGGACGATATCACCCACCAGTCCGCCACTGACATCATGACCGCCAAGGGTCTGGTGGATCTGCTGATCCCCCGGGGCGGCGCAGGGCTGATCCGCGCCTGCGTGGAAAACGCCAAGGTGCCCTGCATCCAAACCGGTACCGGCATCTGCCACATTTTTGTGGACGACACCGCTGATCAGGCCAAGGCGCTGGATATTATTGAAAACGCCAAGGCCAGCCGCCCCAGCGTGTGCAACGCCGAGGAGGTGTGTCTAGTGCACTCTGCCATTGCGCAGGAGTTTCTGCCCAAGCTTGCACAGCGTCTTGGCCCCGACCGCGTGGCTGCGGGCAAGCTGCCGGTAGAGCTGCGGCTGGACGCACGCGCCGCCGCCATCATTCCCGGCACGCCTGCCGGCCCTGCGGACTTTGACACCGAGTTTTTGGACTACATCCTTGCCGTCAAGGTGGTGGACAGTGTAGATGAGGCCATTGCCCACATTGCGCAGCACTCCACCGGCCATAGCGAGGCCATCCTGACCCAGACGCAGGCAGACGCCGACCGGTTCACCGCTGCGGTAGACAGCGCCGCTGTGTATGTGAACTGCTCCACCCGCTTTACCGACGGCGGCGAGTTTGGTCTGGGCTGTGAGATGGGCATCTCTACCCAGAAGCTGCACGCCCGGGGTCCCATGGGGCTGGAGGAACTTTGCAGCTACAAGTACGTTATCCACGGTGACGGGCAGATTCGCTGATCTCCCCTGCCCCGGCTTCTTCATAATTTTTTTACAATTCTGTCCGGCCTGCGGGCGCGGCAGAGCAAGTTTTTCACAGTTGAAAAAATTTCCTGTACAGGCCGATGCAAGCTGCTTCGGCCTGTATTTTTGTTTTACCGGGATGGACTGTATTTTAAAATGAATATGAAAACTGAAAAATTTTTCACCTTTCCCATAAAACGAGCGTTCTTGGATAGCGGTATGTATCCAAGAATTCGCCGTTTCTCACAATGTAAAAGTAGTACTTTTATGTTTTTATAGGTCAAAAAAGCAAAATTTTCTCTTGACAGAGCTTTTTTTGTGCGGTAAAACTATAGTGTAAGATTTGATATCGATTTCACTCCCGTTTCACAGGATTTCAAAATTCGTACATCATAACTGGTGCATTGTAAAAATAAGTAAAGGAGAGAGCATCCTATGACGATCGCAATTCTTGCCCACGATTCCCGCAAAGAACTGGCTCTGCAGTTCTGTACCGCTTACAGTGCCATCCTTTCCCGCAATAATGTTATCGCCACCGGTACCACCGGCCGGATGCTTGCCCAGACTACCGGTCTGCCGGTGCACTGCTACCTTTCCGGCAAGCTGGGCGGTGTACAGCAGATCACCTCCCGCGTTGCCTGTGATGAAGTGGATCTGGTGCTGTTCTTCCGCGACCCGCTGAAGGCCGATGCCGCCAGCCTGACCGAACAGAATCTGCTGCGCCTGTGCGATATGCACAGCGTACCCATTGCCACCAACATTGCTACCGCAGAGGTGCTGCTGCGTGGTCTGGATCAGGGAGATCTGGACTACCGTGAGGGGATGCACCCGGCTATGATCGAGCCGATCCCCGCCATGCAGGCCCGTGCCGTGTAAGCGTTTATTTGTGTGTTACTTTGTGTATAGAGGGAAAAAAGGAGCTATCGCAGCGTGTTGTGCGATAGCTCCTTTTGTTATAATGATATCCTGCCCGCAGGGCAAACATTACTCCTTAAAATAAGCTTTCTGGACAGCCAGCAGCACACCGGCGCGGCTGGCGGCAAAGTTCAAGCCGCCCTGCAAATAACAGGTATAAGGGGCGCGCAGAGGACCGTCGCAGGAAAGCTCGATGGTGCTGCCCTGCGTAAAGCTGCCGCTGGCCATGACCACCTCGTCGGTGTAGCCCGGCTCCGGGCTGGGTTCCGGGGCGGCGTAGCTGTCCACGGGGCTGGCAGCCTGAATACCCTGACAGAAGCCGATGAGCGCCTCTGCCGTACCGGCATCAAAGCAGGTGACGATATCGTTGTGAGCCTCGCAGTAGCGTGGGATGGGCTTTTTGCCCAGCAGCTCCAGCATACACTGGGCGTAGATGGCGGTCTTAATGGCCTCGCACACCACACCGGGGGCGTAGTAGAAGCCCAGATACATATTCCGGGGGGTCTCCAGCGTGCAGCCCAACTCCTTGCCAAGGCCGGGGGCGTTCAGGCGGTAAGCGCACAGTTCCACCAGATCCTTGCGACCCACGATGTAGCCGCCGGTGGGAGCAATGCCGCCGCCGGGGTTCTTGATCAGGCTGCCCACTGCGATATCCGCGCCCACCTGACAGGGCTCCTGCGTCTGGGTGAACTCGCCGTAGCAGTTATCCACAAAGATGATGATCTCCGGGTTTGCGGCGCGGGCGGTATCGGCAATTTTGCGGATGGTAGCCAGATCAAAGGCGTTGCGCTGTAAATAGCCGCGGCTGCGCTGGATATGGCACACCTTTGCGCCGGGGGCTTTTTTGGCGATCAGGTCGTAATCCGGGGTGAAGTCGGCCTTGAGGGGGGCTTCATCATAGTTTACGCCGTAGTCCATCAGAGTGCCGGTGCCCCTGCCCTTGCCGTCCAGACCAATGACGCCCTCCAGCGTATCGTAGGGGCGGCCGGTGGCGGCCAGCAGGGTGTCCCCTGCCCGCAGCAGACCGAACAGCGCCACCGCCAGCGTGTGGGTGCCGCTTTGGAACTGGCTGCGCACCAGTGCATCCTCTGCGCCCATGACCTGCGCAAAAATCTGCTCCAGCTTGGCGCGGCCGGTATCCCACAGGCCGTAGCCGGTGGTGCCCAGCATATCGGTGGAGGACATCTGGGTATCGGCAAAGGCCTTGAGCATCTTCAGCTGGTTGAAATCCCGGATTTCCTCCATCTGGCGGAAGTAGGGTTGGCACAACTCCATGGCCTTTTCGTCCAGCGCCAGCACCTCGGGCTTATAATCAAAAAAGTGGTTCAGAATCGACATTATAACGTGATAGTTCCTTCCTGTTATTATTGGGTTCTTTGTGCAAGAAGCTTTAACATTTCTCGGGCACATAGCGGGCGTACTCTGCCTGTTTTGCAAAGCCAAGGCGGGTATAAAACCGCACCCGCTCCGGTGCACAGAGGAATACCGGGCGCAGCCCTTCGGCGGCAAGGCTGTTAGCCATTTCCACAATGAGCCGCCCGCCGATGCCCTTGCCCCGCAGCGGCTCTGCGGTCTGCCCGCAGGCCATGTAGGCTTGCCCATTGCACAGGGCATAAGCGCCCACGGTGCAAACGACTGTACTTCCCTGCTCCAGCGTCCATGCCACTGCCCTGCCCCGGCTGCGCTTTGTGCACAGTTCTGAGTAAAAGTCTGCCTGCCGGGTGAGGTCTGCGGGATAAAGTGCTTCTGCCACCCGGGCAGCAGAAGCTTCCCGGCAGAGGGTCAGCTGCGTCCACAAAGATTCGTCCACGGCGGGCAGGGGCAGCGGCCCAGCCTGCGGCAACCCGAACACGGTCAGCGTTTCTGCTTTCCGCCAGCCATCCGGCGGCGGGCAAACGGCTTCGTCCAGAATGGCGCTCTCGCACCCGCAGAAGGACAAAAAGCCTGCCAATTCTGCGGGGTTTGCGTGCCCAGCCAGCCATGCCGTGCTGCCGGAAAGTTCCAGCGCCAGCGTGGGGCCCGCGTAGAACCGCCACGGCTGACTTTTGCGAAAGAGCGCACAGTCCAGCGGCAGCAGAGCGTCCAGCACCGGCAGACCCCGGCAGGCATTCGCGAACCGGGTGCGGCGCTTTACATCCTTTACCTGTGCGATCACTTGAGCGCGTTGACGATCTTTTTGAACTCGCGGCCGCGCACCTCAAAGTTGGGGTACAGGTCAAAAGAAGCACTTGCCGGGGACAGGATGATGATATCGCCGGGCTTTGCGGCGGCACGCGCCAGCTCTACGGCGTGCTGCATATTGTCTGCGTGTTGAATGGGCAGAGCGGCTTCGTCAAAGCCGGAGCACTCCCGTACAGCCTGCTCGATGCGGGGGCCAGTCGCGCCCATCAGCACCAGATTTTTGACGTGGGCGATGATCTCCGGTGCCAGCGGCTCGTAGGGGATGTGCTTATCGTAGCCGCCCGCGATGAGGATGACCTTCCGGTCAAAGCTGCGCAGACCGGCAATGGTACGGGTGGGGCTGGTGCCGATGGAATCGTTATAGTACAGCACGCCGTCCAGAGTACGCACCGGCTCAATGCGGTGCTCCACGCCGGTAAAGGTGCTGCCCACCTGACGGATAGCCTCTACGGGCACCTCGCCCCACACGGCAGCGGCAGCAGCCAGCAGGTTTTCAATGTTGTGCAGACCGCGCAGCTTGACATCCTTCTGGGCAAGGAAGGGGGTCACGACACCATCCTCGGCCATGCAGAGCATGCCGTCCTCCTTGCGCAGGAAGGCACCGTTGTCGGTATCGTGCAGGCGGGTGAACCACACCTGCTTGCCCTTGCAGTCTGCCTGCATGGAGCGGCTGATCTCGTTCTCATAGCCCAACACGGCGCGGCAGGGCTGCTTCTGGTACAGCAGGATATTGCGCTTGGCATTGATGTATTCCTGCATATCCTTGTGGTGATCCAGATGGTTCGGGGTCACGTTGGTGACCACGGCAATGTTGGGGCTTGCGTGCATGCTGATCAGCTGGAAGCTGGAAAGCTCCACCACAGCCACATCCTCCGGGGACACCTCCGGCAGCATGGGCAGCAGTGCTGCGCCGATATTGCCGCCCAAATGCACCTTGCGGCCTGCGGCCTCGTAGAATTTGGAGATAAGGGTTGTGGTGGTGGTCTTGCCGTCCGAGCCAGTCACGGCCACGATCTCGCAGGGGCAGAAATCGAAGAACAGTTCCACCTCGCTGGTGACCATGGTACCGGCAGCCATGGCATCCTGCAGGGGCTTTTCAAAATAACCCACAAAGCCCGGGGTGCGCATGATGATGTCCTGTCCCTTGAAGCCGTCCAGATAGTTTTCGCCAAGGCTCAGGTCGATGCCCAGCTCCCGGATGGTGGCGGCATAATCGCCAAAGTCCTCCACGCTCTTTTTCTGGTCGCACAGGGTCACATGAGCGCCCAGCTCCACAAACTCCTTGATGAGGGTCTTGTGGCTGACGCCTGCGCCGATAAAGGCGACCTTTTTGCCCTGAATAAGCTGGGCAAGCTTCTGCTGATCTTTCTGCATAAAAACAGTTCCTCCTCTAATAGGATCATGGTATAACACCGCGCCGCACGGGCAGCGCGGGGATCACTTCGCTGTACCATTATAGTCCATTTGCGCGCAATTGGCAACGGAAAACCGCACAGTCTGCTTCAAAAAGCCCGATAAATTCACAAAAAGGCAATTGTTTTTTCTGCTGCTTTCTGCTACACTTGTCGTTGCAGAGCGTTTTTTGCCGTTTCTGCGCGAAGATAAACGGAATGAGGTTATTCTTTTTGAAACGATGGTTGCGTTTTACCGCAGCGGTGCTGGCTGCTGCGTTTCTTTTTGCTCTGACCGGCTGTGGCAGCTCCACAAACTCTGCCAGCTTTACTTGGTTTGTGGACAGCATCCCCGCAAATCTGGACCCGCAGGTAGCCTCCGGTGCATCGGATGTCATCGCCTGCGAGAATCTGTACGGCACGCTGGTGCGCAAGGACCCGGACGGCGAACTTGTGCCGGGGCTCTGTGAGAAGTGGACGGTCTCCTCAGACGGGCTGACCTACACCTTTACCCTGAAGGACGGCCTGACCTACGCTGCCGCCAAGGGTGCCGCCACAGAGTACGACATTACCGCCGAGGATTTTGTATTTGCGTTCCGGCGCATTTTCCATGCCGAGACCGCCTCGCCCTATGCGGTGGAGTTTTCCGCCATTCAGAACAGCGCCGCCGTGCTGGCGGGACTTGCAGACGAAAGCAGTCTGGGCGTTTCGGCCAATGGGCCGCTGACGTTGGTGTTCCGGCTGAGCGAGCGGGACGATAACTTTTTAGCAAAGCTGGCCATGCCCGGTGCAGCCCCTTGTGACGAGGCCTTTTTTGAGAGCACCCGGGGCACCTACGGGCTGACCGCACAGACCACACTTGCCAGCGGTAGCTTTTACCTGTATAACTGGACGGCAAGCGGCCTGTTTTTGCGCCGTACCGTGGAAAGCCCGTTGGTCGGCAGTCTGCGTCTGGTGCAGGACACCAGCGGCAGCGGCAAGAGCGCAGCCCAGCTCATTGCTGATGACAAATGCTCTGCCGCGCTGGACGAGAGCGGCGAAACCACCAGCTTACAGACGGTAAGCTATTCCGACACCACATGGGCACTGCTGTTCAACGCGGCGGAGGGGTCGGTGTTCCAGAACCAGCAGCTGCGGCAGGCGCTGGCCGGTATTGCCCGGGAAAACGCCGATGTGCCCTCCAGCGGCCTGTACGCCGCTGCAAAGGGACTTGTGCCGGAGGGTCTGACCGTGGATGGGCTGGACTACCGCGAAACTGCCGGGGATCCCCTGCCCACCATCCCGGAGCCAAAGGCCCTGTATCTGGCTGCGCGGCAGGGCATGGCTACCTCGGATTTTTCCGGCGTGACCCTGCTGCTGCCCAAGAACGCCGGGCTGGGCGAACTGGCCGACCAGATCAACAGCGCATGGCAGAAGGAGTGTTCCCTGTTCTTCTCGGTGGAAGAGGTAGAGCAGGACGAGTTTGATGCCCGCATTGCCGCCGGGAAATACACCATTGCCCTTGCGCCCATCCGTGCCGAGGGTGGCAGCGTATATCAGATGCTGCAGCAGTTCACCACCGCAGGCGGCAGCCTGACCGGCTACGCCGATACTGTTTATGCCGACCGGCTGGCACTGAGCGCACAGCAGACCGGCAAGGACCGTTGCGCTCTGTTGGCGCAGTGCGAGCGGCAGCTGCTGGAAAGTTGCACCGTGGTGCCCCTGTTGGCGCAGCAGAAGCGTCTGCTGCTGGCAAACGGCGTGCGGGACTTGGTATTCGACCCATTCTTCCCGGTGCTGGACCTGACTTGGGCCAAAATGAGCTGACCGCAAATTTCGTGCGGAAAAGCCTTGACATTCCTGCCCTGCTTTGTTACAATAATGGAGCACTTGCAGGGTTAGCTCATCCGGTAGAGCGACTGCTTCCCAAGCAGTAGGCGGCGGGTTCGAGTCCCGTATCCTGCTCCAGAATATGGCGGTGAAACGTTCAAAATTTGTTTGTTTCACCGCTTTTTTGTTTGTGTCCATTTCAAAAAATGACGTAAAATTTTGTGTTTTTCGCTCATAATCTAGCAGATAATGGAGCAAACAAAGGAACAAAAAAACACTCCCGGACTTTTTTAGAAAGCCCGGGAGTGTTTGCGTTTACTTGATTTTATGCCGTGTTACTTTGCAACGAGCTCTGCGGCAAGGGCGTCCATCTGTGCCTCGGCAGCGGCATTGGCGGCAGAGCGGATGGTGACCACATTCTCGCAGAGGGTGATGTTCTTCATGCTCTCCAGCTCGGCACGCATAAGCTTTGCAGCCATGGGTGCCCAAGTGCCGTTTTCCATCAGGCCGACGGTGCGGTTCTGGAAGCTCTTGGTCTTGAGGTGAGTCAGCAGATTCTCCATCGGCGGGAAGAGGAAGCCGTCGTAGGTGGCGCAGGCCAGCACGATCTTACCGCAGCGGAAGGCTTCGGTAACGGCATAGGAAACATCCGTGCGGGTCAGATCCATCTCCACCACCTTTGCGCCCTGTGCACGCAGCTTTTCAGCCATGGTGTGGGCAGCGGCACGGGTGTGGCCGTGGATGGAGGCACTGGCTACCAGAATCTTTTCCGGCTCCTCGGCCTTGTAGCTGGACCAGAGATCGTAGTAGTTCAGGTACTTGCTCAGATCACCGGTAAGCACCGGGCCGTGCAGCGGGCAGATCGTCTTGATGTCCAGTGCCGCAGCCTTTTTGAGCAATGCCTGCACCTGCGGGCCGTACTTGCCCACAATGTTCAGGTAGTAGCGACGGGCTTCGCTGGCCCAGTCGGCGTTTTCGTCAAACTTTGCCACTGCACCAAAGCGGCCAAAGCCATCGGCGGAGAACAGCACCTTCTCGCTGCTCTCGTAGCTGACCATGACCTCCGGCCAGTGCACCATGGGGGCAAACACAAAGGTGAGGGTGTGGGCACCAAGGCTCAGGCTCTCGCCGTCCTTCACTACCACGCGGCGCTCCGGGGCAATGGCATCTGCGCCAAAGAACTGCTCCATATACTGGAAGGTCTTGGCGTTGCCCACCACCTGCATCTCCGGGTAGAGGGCTGCCAGCTTTGCCACGTTGGCACCGTGATCCGGCTCCATGTGGGAGACCACCAGATAGGCGGGCTTGCAATCGCCCAGTGCCTCGGCAAGGTTTTCCAGCCAAGGCTCGGTGGCGCGGGCGTCCACCGTGTCCAGAATGGTGGTCTTTTCGTCCAGAATGACATAGGAATTATAGCTGACCCCGGTGGGCACCGGATACTGGCTCTCGAACAGGTCGATGGTAGTATCGTCCACGCCCACACCAAGGATGGCTTCGCTGATTTTTTTCATGCTCATACCGTTCAGACTCCTTTTGGGTTTATCTTGTGCCGTAAATTGGCAAATATTTCTGAGAACAATTCCTATTGTAGCACATCGTCAGAAATTTCGCAAGGGATAATGCGGGGAGCTTCTGCGCATCAAAGCTCTTCCCCGCTCTCCGGCAGACGTGCCGTTACCGGTCTGCCCGGCTCGGTGTCCAGTTCCAGCAGGGTGGCAGCGGTGTTCTCGTCCAGTGTCTGCACTGCACGCAGCTTGCGGCTGATGGCGCGGCTGCGCACCCCGATGAGGTTATCCAGCTCTTCGTCCGTCTGGCGCAGGCGCTGCTGCATTTTGGAAAGCCCCTGCCCGAACTTATCGAACTCGGTCTTGACCGCACCCAGCAGCTGCCACACCTCGCCGGAGCGCTTCTGGATGGCAAGGGTCTTGAAGCCCATTTGCAGACTGTTGAGCAGCGCCGCCATGGTGCTGGGGCCGGCCACGTTCACCTGATAATCCCGCTGCAAAACTTCCAGCAGCCCGGCGTTCACCACCTCGGCATACAGACCCTCAAAGGGCAGAAACAGAATGCCGAAAGCCGTGGTATAGGGCGGCTCCACATATTTTTCCCGGATATCCTTTGCCTCGCTGCGCAGCACCAGTTCCAGTGCGTGGCGGGCGTTTTCCACTGCCTGTGCATCGCCGGAGGCCTGCGCATCCTGCAGGTGGGCATAGGTATCGCCGGGGAATTTGGAGTCGATGGGCAGCCAGACACTGTTGCCGTCCACACCGGGCATACGGATGGCGTACTCCACCCGCTGGGTGCTGCCGGGGATGGTGGCTACGTTGGTGTCGTACTGCTCCGGCGCAAGGATCTCTTCCAGAATCGCACCCAGCTGGATCTCGCCCAGAATGCCGCGGGTCTTAACGCCGGAGAGTACCTGCTTCAGCCCGCCCACATCGGCGGCAAGGCTCTGCATCTCGCCCAAGCCCTTGTACACTTGTTCCAGCTGGTCGTTGACCGCCTTAAAGCTTTCGGTCACCCGCTTTTGCAGCGCGTCCTGCAATTGCTCGTCCACAGTGTGGCGGATCTCGTCCAGCTTCTGGGCGTTCTGTGCCTGCATGGCGGCAAGGCCGTCTGCCAGCGCTTTGCGCATCTCTTCCAGCTTGCGGGCGTTGGAGGCTTCCAGCCCCTGCAAGCGCTGCTCCATGGTCTGCTGCTGGGTGTTCTGCCCTGCCGTCAGGGTGCTGCTCATGCCCTGCACTGCGGTTTGCAGGGTATCGCTGATGTGCGCCATCGCGGCCAGATTCTGCTGTGCCTGCTGCGCCTGCTTTTCTTCCAGCACCCGCGCCTGCGCTTCCAGCTGCTGGCGCAGCCACTCCTTCAGGGCTTCATCGTCCTGCTGAGCTGCGGGCTTGCCGGTGCGGTGCAGCAAAAGCGCCTGCAGCAGGCAGATAGCCACCAGCAGAAGCGTGTACAGTCCTGCCAAAAATTCCATAGACATTCTCCTTTTAACTCAAAAATCCGGGTCTTGCGGTAATGGCAGACCCGGATGTGCTTATACTTCCTGATGCTTTACGATCTCCTGCGTGGTCTCCACCTGCTGGCCGTACAGACCCACGCCGTCTACCTCCATCTCGCCTACCTGATTATCACAGGGGTCGGCGCGGAAGGAGCACATGGGCGGGTCGAAAGGCGCGCAGATGTCGCTGTTGGCCACCATGCGGTCGGTGTCCAGATTGCCGAAGTAGTGCAGGCGCATCTTCTCGTTGCCCGCACGCGCCATGGAGGCACCGGCAGAGCAATCGGCGTACATCCAGCCCTTGGGGGCAATATAGAACATTGCCCAGTCGTGGCAGCCGGCTGTCTCCGGCCGTGCCACCATGCCGCTCTGCCACTTTGCCGGGATGCCTGCAATGCGGCAAAGAGTGATAAAAGTAGCGGCCATCACGCCGCAATCGCCCCGGCGGCTGCGGGCGCAATTATCGGTGATGTTCTCGTGTACAAAATACATAGGCTGGAAGTGGTAGTGCACATTCAGGGTGACAAAATCGTAAATGCGCTTTGCCTTCTGCACCGGGTCGGTGATACCCTCGGTCAGCTGCGCAGCCAGTGCCTTCATATAGGGGGTAAAGGCGATGTGGGGCAGCTGCTCGGCGGTGTCAAAATCCGGCTGCACCGGGTCGGCCTGCATTTCCAGCGGGGCAGCGTAGTGCGCAGTGCTGCGGTAGCTGTACTGTGCCCCAAAGCGGCAGTTCTCGGCAAGGTCTGCCTCCCAGTACGCGGTGCGCTGGGGTGCGGTTTCCGGCGCAATATAAGTGGGCTGCGCGGTAAAGCTGTCCAGCGTGATATTGCTCTGTGCCGGGCAGGCAGCAGGCAGCGGCAGCCACACCTTGACGTGCACGGTGTTTCTGCCCTCAGCCTTTGCGGCGGCAAGGGCGCGGGCAAAGGTCTCATCGGTCATGCCGATGCTGGTGCGCAGGGTGATGTCTGCGCTGACTGCGCCGGTGCGCACCATCTGGTCGTGCTGAGGCTCAAAACGATCCCAGCTGCGCTCCGGAACGGGCGGGTCCAGCTGACGGGCAGCAAGGTCGGGATGGGTAGCCACCAGCGTTTCGGCAGCGCGGTAGATATAGCGCTTCTGTCCTTCCACAAAGCGCCAGTCCATCTGCCCGGCAGCGTCCAGTGCGGCGAACTCCTCTGCGGTAAAGTCCCGCAGGGTGGCCTGCAGCTTGTTCAACAGCTGGTCGGCGGTCAGGGTGTAGTCCCGCGGCAGACGGCGCAAAATCTCCCGGTGCGCCAACAGACCCTGCCGCCATGCGTCCACGCCGTGGGGGGTGGGGTTTACCGGCAGCGCGCCCTGCGGGTGCAGGGGCTGGTTCTGGCTGGCAGTCCAGTCCTCGGCCAGACAGGCATCGATGCGCGCAATGGCGGCATCATAGTAGCCTGCCTCCTTCAGGCGGCGGATATCATCCGGCAGCTCCATATTCAGGTATGCAAAACAAGTATTCTGATCCATCATGTTCTACTCCTTTTCTATTTATGGTCAGGCAGCGGTCTGCTGCTCCCAGAAAGCCACGGCATCTGTCAGCCAGCCCTCGGCGTCGGTGGTATAGCCCACCCCGATGCTATGCGGCGCAGACTCAAACACCTTCATAACATAAGGCACCTTGTGGGCTTCCAGCGCCGCTTGCAGCGCCGGGCCCTGCACCTGATTGATCATCCAGGGCAGCACCTTGTCGTCCTTCCCGTACCAGAAAAATACCGGCGGATAATCGTCCGTGATAAGATCTGCCACACTGGAGCAGTAATAGTGCCACCCATAGTTGCCGGTATCCATAAGCGCCTGATACGCGATCTTTACCTCTGAAAAGTTCACTACCGGATAAGCCAACAGCAGTGCACCGGGTTTTGCAGCGCCGTAATAGCCGTAGCCGCGCTCCTTATTTGCGAACACGCCCACAAGCTGGCCGCCAGAGGAGTAGCCCACCAGCGCATAGCCCTGTGTATGGATGGAAAGCTCCTCGTCAAGGCTTGTCACCAGCTGCACCGCCCTTGCCAGATCCTCCAGCGGGGCGTTATTGCCCAGATCCAAAAAGGTGCGGTAGCGCAACACGAACACGGCATAGCCCCGGTTATGCAGCTCGTAGGCCGTGGAGCCGCCCTCACCCATCTCCGAGGTTGCGGTCAAGGCGTTGCCGGGCACTACGATAGCGGTTTTGGCGTTGGGGGTCTCGGCCGGATAATAAAACAGCTGCACACAGCCCAGACTGGAATTGTGTTCGATCTCCTCAGGAGTGTAGACCTGATAGGTGACCTTGACGCCCTTATTATAGTTATCAATGATAAGGTTCAGCGCAGCAATGCCGGATTCCCGGTCGGTGTCGCCAAAATAATCGTGCAAGGTCTTGTTTTTCCAGCGTTCCACCATCAGCGGCGTCATCTCACGGCAATATGTATAATAGCCGCTTCCCTGGATCGCCGGGTTTGCGCGCAGCTGAGCCATTGTAGTTTCTGCCGTGACATGGGGTGCGCTCTCTGCGCCAAAGGCAGGCAGCGCCGCGCAAAGCATAAGCCAAACCATACACAGCAGTACCCGGACAGTTTTTCTCATACATCCTCCATGGGATACGGCGCACCCCCCGCGCCGCATTCTTGTTCCCTTATTGTATCACAAACAGGTGAGATGTCAAAACAATTTCTGTGCAGTCCGCTTCTTGTACCGCGCGGCAAATTCTGCTATACTGAAATTTATCCGGGAGTGGAAAGAGAATGCGGGCAATTTTCGGCCCGCCGAGGATGAAAGTATGGATAAGATCATCATCCGGCCTATGACGCCGGAGGACTGGGGCGCGGTCTCCAGAATTTATGTTGAGGGCATTGCCACGGAATACGCCACCTTCCAGACCGAATGCCCTCCCTATACCGCGTGGGACGCTTCCCACACAAAGGAGTGCCGTCTGGTCATTCTTTCCGGCGGGGTGCTGGCAGGGTGGTGTGCTTTGCACCGGGTAGACCCCCGGTGGTGTTACCGGGGCGTGGCCGAGGTAAGCATCTATGTAGGCGAGCAGTTCCGTGGGCACGGGCTGGGCTTTCAGCTGTTGAGCGCGCTGTGCGCCGCCGCTGAAAAGGCCGGGTACTGGACGCTGCAATCCACTGTTTTACAGGACAACACCGCCAGCCGCGCCCTGCACGCCAAGTGCGGCTTCCGGCTGGTGGGGCGCCGGGAGCGCATTGCGCGGGACTGCCACGGCCACTGGCTGGACACCTATCTGATGGAGCGCCGCGCCGCCGCAGACGAACCGGAGGGGTTCAAAAAGCTGTAACCAGCCCCACCGGGCACAGAATTATTTTTATTTGCAGAGCGGAAAAATCCGCAGTTTTTCCCGCTCTGTCTTTTCACGACGTATAAGGCAGAAGGAGCCGCTGCACTTTTTGGGTGCAGCGGCTCCTGTTATTTGTGATGCTTCGGTTTTACCACTCGTTGTATTCGCCGTTGGCGTTTTTGGCGGCAGCCACGCGGCTGTGCTTGAACATACTTTCCACCACAGCGCAGTACTTATCGGCAAGGCAGACGATGATGGCCTCGCGGCAGCTGGGCACATGACGGAAGGTCAGCGGCCACATGTGGCTGGAAATGATGCTCTGTTCCTTTTTGGTGATATGGAACACCTGTTCTGCATTGACGCAGGCGCAGCCCGGGTGGGAGAAGCCGTGCATCTCGAACAGGCGGCGGATGCCATGGAAGGTACCCTTTTTGTGCCAGTCATACAGATAAAAATCGTGCAGGAAAGCACCGACAGCCAGCGAAGTCTCGTCTGCACCCAAATGCAGCCGATGGTTCAGCCAACAGCTGACCAGCACCACATTCTTGCAGTGCTGATAGGTGGTAACGTCCCCGTGCTGGATGAACTCCCGCATCTGCTGCACCTTGGGGTTTTGATCGTATTTTTCCAAAATGGCATAAAGCCGTTCGCGTTCCGTAACAGAAAGCTGCATGAGCAAAATTTCCTTTCAACTCAATACGTTAACGTTTGTTTCAGGAGCGGAGCTGCACCGGGTTAGAATTGCCGAAGTTTTCAGCCTCGGAAGGGTTTGCCCGCTTGAGGGTCAGGTCTACCAGATACTGCTTGCCGTCGCCCAGTTCTTCCAGCTGGGCAAGCTTTGCATTGGCAGAAGCCTCGTCCGGGTACCACTGGATCAGGAAGAAGTTTTCTGCTTCCACCCCGTAGTACAGCCAGAAGCCGTCCGCGCGCAGCAGATCATCCAGATGATCCACCTCTTCGCCGTCCGGCAGGCCAAGACCTTCCTCTGCGTAGAGGTTTTCCGGCTCTACCTGAAGCATCTCAATGACCTGAATAGAGCTTTGCAGGTATTCGTCCTGCGAGGTGCTCTTATCGGAGCGCTCCCAGCCGGTGAGGAATGCCTGCATAAGCAGATCGCGCACCTTGATGCGCGGCAGTGTGGGATCCATAACCATTTTTGTTTCCTTCTTTCGTGGTTTTATCCCCGTTGGACAGTATACGGCATACGCCTGTGCAAGTCAACGGTTTATTTGTGAATTTTTTGTAGGTACGGCCAAAATTCACAAACGCTTTTTCTGTTTCAGTCGATTATCTCAGGCATGGAAAGAAAAGGTATCGTCCAGCCACTCCACCGCAAGTTTAACCCAGCGGTTGCGGTGGGCGCTGTCGGCGTCCACCTCCGGGGTGGAGATGCTGGTGCCGTGGCAGCCTTTTTCAAACAAGTGTGCTTCGCACGGAACGCCTGCCTTGTGCAGAGCGTTCAGTAACAGCAGGGTGTTTTCCACCGGGACGGTCTCGTCCTCCATGGTATGCCAGACAAACACCGGCGGTGTGACCGGGGTGATCTTATCCTCCAGCGTAAAGCGCTGGTGGGCGGCAACATCCTGCGTGCCTGTCAGCTGCACAAAGCTGTCCCTGTGGGCGTATTCTCCGGCGGTGACCACCGGGTATGCCAGCAGCAAGGCATTGGGCCGCGGCTGGTCTGCCATGCCGGGGATCTCCCACACCGCACCGGACAGTGCCAGATGCCCGCCGGCAGAAAAGCCGCACAAAGCGATCTTATCCGGCAAAATATTCCACTGTTCTGCGTGCTGCCGCACAAGGCCGATGGCCTGTGCCAGCTGCCGCATGGGCAGCGCATCCCGGGCGCTCTCCCCTACTGCGTAGTGCAGTACCGCCGTGTGGTAGCCAGCTGCCGCAAATTGCAGCGCTACGGGGTCGCTCTCCCGGGGGCTGACGTGGGTATAGCCGCCGCCGGGCACCACCAGCACCAGCGGACGCTGCCGGAAATGCGGCATGGCCTCCACGCTCTCCCGCAGGTAGAGCGTCAGCGTACCGCCGCCGGTCAATTCCAGTTGTTCAAGCTGCATTTACGCATCCTCCTTATATAGTCCGTGCCGTCCCTCCGGGTGCGCCGCAATAAATTCTGCACACAGGTCGGCGCAGATGCGGCACAGCTCCGGGCAGGGTCGCTTTTTATAATAGTCTGCGGTGCGGTCCTCTGCCGCCGTACCCCCAGCAGGGGCAGCGCCTGCCTTTGCCAGCAGCTCCCGGCAGATGATACTGCCGCCGCCGTTGCGGGTGCGGTACTGCTCTGCCGCCTGTTGCACCAGTGCATACATCCGGGATTTATCCTTGGGGTCTGTGGGGTCGGCATAGACCATGCTCAGCACGGTCACCACGCCGCAGAACGCCCCGCACACCTCCCGCATCCGGCCAATGCCTGCGCCAAACCCTGCGGAAAGGCGCAGGGCCATCTCCTCGGTCAGGCCAAGCTGGGGTGCAAACGCCGCCACCACGCTCTGACTGCAATTATAGCCCTTTAAGAACCATGCGTAGGCGGCATCGCCCTGTTTTGACATTTTCTCACATCCTTCCGGCATACTCGTTCCATTATAGCACAGTCTGCGCAAAAGTGGGAAAGACTTTGCAAGAAATTTTATTTTCCATATAAGAAACGAATCCGGAGCGCCGCTTCGCGCACAGGAGAACAAATTTTAACTTTTTATGAAAAGCCTTGATTTTCCCTGCAAGTCGTTGTATATTAGCACTCAGAAGTTATGAGTGCTAAGTATTCCGGCAGTTTACCGGGTACGGTGCACCAAATATGTGATAAAAGAGGTTTTGTATTATGGCCAAGAAAGAATTTCAGGCAGAGAGCAAAAAACTGATGGACATGATGATCAACTCCATCTATACCAATAAAGAGATCTTCCTGCGGGAACTGATCTCCAATGCTTCGGACGCCATTGATAAGCTGTATTATAAGAGCCTGACCGACACCTCCGTGGGCATGAACAAGGGCGATTTCCGTATTCTCATCACCCGCGATAAGGAAAACCGCATCCTGACCGTGGAGGATAACGGCATTGGTATGACCAAGGAAGAGCTGGAGCAGAATCTGGGCACCATTGCACACTCCGGTTCTCTGGATTTCAAGAAGGACAACAAGGACGAGAACATTGATATCATCGGTCAGTTCGGCGTGGGCTTCTACTCCGCCTTTATGGTGGCCGATAAGCTGACGGTTATCTCCAAGGCTTATGGCTCGGACGAGGCATGGCAGTGGGAGTCCTCCGGTGTGGACGGCTACGAGATGACCCCCGCCCAGAAGGATACCGTGGGCACCCAGGTCATTCTGCACATCAAGCCGGATACCGACACTGAGAAATACGACAACTTCCTGGATGAATACGGCATTGTGGCCATCGTGAAGAAGTACAGCGACTATGTGCGCTACCCCATCCAGATGGAGCGCGAAAAGAGCCGTCAGAAGCCGGAACCGGACCCCAAGCCCGAGGACTACAAGCCCGAGTGGGAGACCTACACCGAGCTGGAGACCCTGAACAGCATGATCCCCATCTGGAAGAAGCAGAAGAGCGAAGTGACCGATGAGGAGTACAACAGCTTCTACAAGGATAAGTTCGGTGATTACGCTGACCCCGCCCGGGTCATCGTGAGCCGCACCGAGGGTACCGCCAACTACAATGCCCTGCTGTTCGTGCCCAGCCACCGTCCCTACGACTTCTACACCAAGGACTACGAGAAGGGTCTGGCACTGTACGCCTCCGGTGTGCTGATTATGGAAAAGTGTGCCGACCTGCTGCCGGATTACTTCAGCTTTGTAAAGGGCATTGTGGACAGTCAGGATTTGAGCCTGAATATCAGCCGTGAGATGCTGCAGAAGGACAGCCAGCTGAAGCTGATCCATAACGCACTGGAAAAGAAGATCAAGAACGAGCTGCACGCCATGCTGAACAACGACCGTGCGAAGTACGAGGAGTTCTGGAAGGAGTTCGGCCGTCAGATCAAGTTTGGTGCTTACTCTGACTACGGCATGCACGCCGAACTGCTGCGCGACCTGCTGCTGTTCTGGTCTGCCAAGGAGCAGAAGATGGTCACCCTGCAGGAGTACATCGACAAGATGCCCGCCGAGCAGAAGTACATCTACTTTGCCGCAGGCGACTCTACCGACCGTCTGGCAAAGCTGCCCTCCGCAGAGCTTGTGCTGGACAAGGGCTTTGACGTGCTGCTGCTGACTGAGGATGTGGACGAGTTCTGCCTGCAGATCCTGCACAGCTACCCCCGCAAGGATGCCGAAGGCAAGGACGGCACCGTGGAGTTCAAGAACGTGAACAGCGGTGATCTGGGTCTGGAATCCGAAGAGGAGAAGAAGGCCGCCGAGGATGCCACCGCCGAAAACAAGGCACTGTTCGATGCCATGAAGGACGCTTTGAACGGCAAGGTGAAGGAGGTCAAGGTCTCCACTCGCCTGAAGGATCACCCCGTCTGCCTGAGCGCTGACGGCCCGCTGTCCATTGAGATGGAGAAGGTGCTGTCCAAACAGCCCGGCAGCGAGGGCGTGAAGAGCGACAAGGTGCTGGAGCTGAACGTGAACCACCCCGTGTTTGCTGCCCTGAAGGCCGCACAGGAAGCCGGTGACACCGAGAAGCTGAACAAGTACAGCGCCCTGCTGTACGCACAGGCACAGCTGATTGAAGGTCTGCCTGTGGATGACCCCGCCGCTTATGCCGAGGCCGTTTGCAGCCTGATGAAGTAAACTTTTATGGAGAGGCCGCTGTGCATTTGCGCAGCGGCCTCTTTGTGGAAGAGATGTTTTAATTTTGCGCTTGTCACGGTCTGTGGACCGTTCCAAGCGCATTTTCACGAGAACAGAAATACCCCCTTAACAAAAAGGCCGCGCTCCGCTATAATAGAGTGGAACGCGGTCTTATTTTTATCTTTCTGTGAAAGGAATTCTGTTTCATGGAGCCGAGAAAACATTATTTTGCAAAGATCCCCACCATTGCCATCTTTATCGTCATGGCGATGTCCGGGCCGTTGGGGGTGCTGCTGTTCATCCTGAAGGGTATCGACCAAAAGATGCAGAAGGAGGAGCAGGAGGCTGCCCGTGACCGGGGCGACTACCGCCCCTCCCCAAATCCCGCACCTATGCCTAAAACGCCGCCTTTCCCCGGGCAGGATGTTCCCACGGCAGAGCAGAAAAGTGCAAAGGAATGGCATAAAAACATTGCCGTCCTCTGCACCATCATGGGTGCCGTTTTCCTGTTTGCCGGGATGACGGATGCGGTGGATATCATCGGCGCATGGCAGGTGCTGCCTGACCCCGGGGAGCTGTTTTCCGATATCGTCATGGCCATTGGCGGCGGCGGTGCGCTGCTGACCGGTCTGCGGATGAACCGCACCCGCAAGCTGGAGCAGCTGCTGGATAAGGTTGTGGGCGAGCGCGATAATATCCCCCTGCCGGAACTGTTTGCCGCCGCCGGGGTGGACGCCGCCCGGGGACGCGCTGCCGTGAAAAGTGCCATCGAGCACGGATACTTCGGCGCGGATGCCTATATTGACAACCGCACCGACACGCTGGTGGTGCGGGGTGCGGCACCACAGCCGAAAAAGCCCGCGCAAGCCCCGACACCTAAAGCTCATCCCGCTGCAGAGGACGAGTACGCCGCCCTGCTGCGCCAGCTGCGGGAGGTGAACGATGCCATCCCAGACCCGGTGATGAGCCAGAAGATCTCCCGTCTGGAAGAAGTCAGCGGGCGTATCTTTGCGCTGGCGCAGAAGGACCCGGACAAAAAAGCACAGCTGCAAAAATTTATGAACTACTATCTGCCCACTGCGCTCAAGCTGCTGAACACCTACGCCAGCCTTTCCCGGCAGGCGGTGGAGGGCACGAACATTACCGAGGCCAAGCACAGCATCGAGCGCAGCATGGACCTGCTGGTGACCGCCTTTGAAAACCAGCTGGACAAGCTGTTCCAAGCCGATGCGCTGGACGTGAACGCCGACATTGCCGCACTGGAAGGAATGCTGAACCTCGACGGCCTGACCGGCAGCGAATTTACCCGCTGAACCACACTCCCGCACCCGATGGCTGCATCGGTGCGGGGGTATTTTTTTGTGCAAAGTGCAATTTTCCATCCCGTCTTTTTTGGGCGCTGCGCTCAAAATTCCGGGATTTGTGTGCATTTATGCCAAGCATTTCGATTCGCCCGAAAAACTTTTATTTTATTTGTTCGACAGCAGTCGATTGAGCTGCACAGGCGCTTTTTGCAACTTTTCATCGAGATGCAACAATAACACATGGTTTTTTGCGTTGCGTTTGACTATTATAGAAGCAGCTACTGCAGCTGCGAACGGCTGCATCGACTTTTCCGATCATAATAGTAGGAGGAAATTTCCATGATGAAGTCCATTTCCACCTGGAAGCAGGAGCTGACCAAGGGCGCACACGCTGCGCGTCTGGCTGCGCTGTACTGCTGCACCCCCGACGAGACCCCTGCACAGGCAGCCCGCTATGCGGCTGTTCTGGACGGGTTAGAGACCACCTTCGGCGCACATACCGAGGCCGGTTTGTATAGTGCCCCTGGCCGCACCGAGATCGGCGGCAACCACACCGACCACCAGCATGGCCGCGTGCTGGCAGGCAGCGTGAACATTGATATGATCGCTGCTGCCGCCCCCAACAGCCTGAACCAGCTGCGCGTGCAGAGCGAGGGCTACGACCTGTGCGTTATCGACCTTGACGACCTGACCGCCCGCAAGGAGGAGGAGAACACCACTGCTTCCCTGCTGCGCGGCGAGTGCGAGGCTTTCCGTCAGCGTGGCGCAAAGCTGTCCGGTCTGGACGTGTACATTTCCTCCAATGTGCCCAAGGGCAGCGGCGTTTCTTCCTCTGCCGCATTTGAGGTGCTGGTCGGCGTGATTCTGAACGACTGCTTCATGGATGAAAAAGTCTCCCCCATTGCCATTGCACAGATCGGCCAGTGGGCTGAAAATGTGTACTTTGGCAAGCCCTGCGGCCTGATGGATCAGATGGCTTCCAGCGTGGGCAACATTATCACCATCGACTTTGCCGACAAGGCAAACCCCGACGTGGAGCCGGTGCAGGTGGACTTTTCCAAGGCCGGTCTAGCGCTGTGCATTCTGGACTCCGGCGCAGACCATGCCGACCTGACCGACGAGTACGCCGCCATCCCCAATGAGTGCCGCGCTGTGGCCGCTGTGTGCGGCGGCGAGGTGCTGCGGGACGTGCCCTTTGAAACCTTCCTTGCAAATATTCCGGCCTGCCGCAAGCAGTGCGGCGACCGCGCTGTGCTGCGCGCCTTCCACTTCTACGCCGATAACGACCGTGTGCCCCAGCAGGTGGCCGCCCTGCGCGAGGGCGATTTTGATGCCTTTTTGCAGATGGTAACTGCCTCCGGCGACAGCAGCTGGGAGTATTTGCAGAACGTCATCCCCGCCGGTTACAAGGAGCATCAGGAGGTGGCTGTGACCATCGCCGCTGCCAAGCATTATCTGGGCGGCAAGGGTGCTGTGCGCGTGCACGGCGGCGGTTTTGCCGGTACGGTGCAGGCCTTTGTGCCGGTGGAGATGCTGGCAGACTTTAAGGCAAACATGGAAAAGATCCTCGGCGCTGGCCGCTGCCATGTGCTGAACATCCGTCCTGAGGGAGGTGCTGTGCTGTGATCTCCACCGCCATCCAGCAGCTCGTGAACTACGGGCTGGACACCGGGCTGATTTTGCCTGATGACGAGATCTATATCCGCAATCAGCTGCTGATGACCATGCAGCTGGACGACTTTACCGCCCCGGAGGGCGAGGTGTGCTATACCGATCTGGAAAGCATCCTCAAGACCCTTGTGGACGATGCCGTTGCCCGCGGCGTGTGCGAGGATAACTCCACCGCACGCGATCTGTTCGACACCAAGCTGATGGGCGTGCTGACCCCGCGCCCCAGCATCGTGCGCGCCAACTTTGAGGAGCGGTACGAAAACGAGGGCCCGCAGGCCGCTACCGACTGGTTCTACAAGTTCAGTCAGGACACCGACTACATCCGCCGCTACCGTATCAAGCGCGATCTGAAGTGGGTCACCAAGACCGAGTACGGCGATCTGGATATCACCATCAACCTGTCCAAGCCGGAAAAAGATCCCAAGGCCATTGCCGCCGCAAAGCTTGCACCCCAGAGTGCTTACCCCAAGTGCCAGCTGTGCGTGGAGAACGAGGGCTACGCCGGCCGCATGAACCACCCTGCGCGCGAAAATCACCGCATCATCCCGCTGACCATCAACGACAGCGCGTGGAATTTGCAGTACAGCCCCTACGTTTACTACAACGAGCACTGCATCGTATTCAACAACCAGCATACCCCCATGAAGATCGAGCGGGCAACCTTCCGCAAGCTGCTGGATTTTGTGGGTCTGTTCCCCCACTATTTTGTGGGCAGCAACGCCGACCTGCCTATCGTGGGCGGCAGCATCCTGAGCCATGACCATTTCCAGGGCGGTCATTACGAGTTTGCCATGGCCAAAGCTCCCATTGAAAAGACGTGGGTGTTCCCCGGCTTTGAGGACGTGGAGGCCGGCATCGTGCACTGGCCCATGAGCTGCATCCGTCTGACCTGTGCGGACGATGCACGCCTTGTGGAGCTGGCCGATAAGCTGCTGGCTGCTTGGCGCAGCTACACCGACGAGAGCTGCTTTATCTTTGCCGAGACCGACGGCGAGCCCCACAACACCATCACCCCCATCGCCCGG
>OJOP01000441.1_pt1 | contig 27499 bp, 24 predicted proteins | sample 1598161 | NCBI WGS metagenome assembly OJOP01 (sample SAMN01915206, study PRJEB22387) | human gut metagenome | isolation source: stool | host: Homo sapiens | place: USA | reverse complement strand
ATGCTCATATCGGGGCGGGTCATAAGTATTTTAGTATCATAAAAAAGTATAGAAATGTGGTACAATACCTAGGGAAAGATAATTAGTTACGAAAGAATATGGCAGGAAGCATACATAAAAGATTGTTGGGAATATCAGCAGGAAAAATGTCCGGGAATAGCATTATCCCGGATTGAGAAAGTATTGTATCAGCTGGACAAGGAGAAGGGCAATAAGGTAATATATTATTGCATGCCGGAACGGAAAAGGAGGATTCCTCCGACGGAAGGAATCGTCTGCGGAATGGAGATTAGTATGGAATATATATCAGATGCACAGGCAAAACAGATGATCTTAGAGGTAGGCCGCAGGATGTATCAGGGCGGCTTTGTGGCAGCGAACGATGGGAATATCTCCTGTAAAGTCGGAGATAATGAGATCTGGGCAACACCTACGGGAGTTTCCAAGGGATTTATGACAGAGGACATGCTGGTAAAGCTGGATCTGGACGGGAATGTGTTGGAGGGAACGCACAAGCCTTCCAGCGAGATCAAGATGCATCTCAGAGTATTCAAGGAGAACCCGAAGGTACAGGGCGTGGTACATGCACATCCTCTGACAGCAACGGCGTTTGCCTGCGCGGGCATCAGCCTGGAGGAGCCGGTTCTGATGGAAGGGGTTCTGTCCTTGGGCTGTGTGCCGCTAGTGCATTTTGCCCTGCCCGGCACAGAGGAAGTGCCGGAAGCGGTGGCACCCTATTGCCGGGAATACAATGCTGTACTGTTAGCAAACCATGGCGCACTGACCTGGGGAGATAACCTCATGCAGGCATATTACCGCATGGAGACCACGGAATATTATGCGAAGATCCTGATGATGAATAACTTTATCTTAGGGAAGAAGACGTTGTTGTCCCAGGGACAGATCGACGATATTATCAGGATCCGTGCAGGATGGGGCATCACCACGGGCGGCAGACCCATCGGACCGGAGGGCGCGCAGAATCTGGAGGATATTTGCATCTCCCGGAAGCGGTGATTTGTTTTTCCGGGCATATTAGCGCGATAGCACGAATTCGTAAGCTTATGATAGAAGGTCATGTTAGAGACTTTTGCGAAAGCAGCCTCTAACAGGGCCTTCTTTTTGTGCTTTATTTGTGCAATTGCATAGAAGCAGGCAGGGGGAAAGCTTCTACAGGACACAGATTTTTCACAGAGTGAACACTTTTTCAATACAAAATCCAACTATACTTGAGAAAACAATGGAATTTGTACGGAATAGCAATCGGAGGTTCGCCGTGAAGAACAAAGAGATCAAACAGATAATTTTTTCCCGAAAGAAAAACAAAAAATGGATCATCATTGCGCTGGTACTGGTACTTACGCTGGGTGGAGGTTCTGTGGCAGCAGTGGTGATATTACATAGAAACGGCAATCAATCAGAATTTTCCATGCCGGGGAATATGGCGGGGCTGACCTTCACGGAGGATATGACTGCTGCGTCAGGTGTTACCAATGTCGGTATCACGGAAGAGACCTTCGATGTGGAAAATCTGACGGCAGAGCTAGAGATCGAGGAAGTCTATGCGGTCTCCGGGGAGGAGGTAACGGCAGGAGATAAGATTTTAAAGCTTACGGAGGACAGTGTGGAGGAAGCCAGAAAGGAACTGGAGAGAGCGCTGGAAGATGCGGAGCTTGCGTATCGCACCGGAGCTATCGAATATGAGCAGAACCTGATCACAGCGGAGTATACGAGAGACAGTGCCATTCTTACCGGACAACAGGCTAAGGAAGTCTATGATGAGACGGTAGCAAGTCTGCAGAGTGCTGTGGCCAGGGCGGAAGAGGAATTGCAGGATGCCGAGGATGACATAGCGGAATATGAGTCTTACGTTAATGACGGTTCCTATAAGAGTTATTTCAAGGCAGATGAATATCAGGCAATCTATGATGAGAACTTGAAAGCCCTGACGGATAAACTGGATGAGTGGGGAATCAGCTGGTCCCAGATCACCGGCGGGTCAGCTGGATCTGTGCAAGCAGGTGGAACCGCAGGCAATGTGCTGGGCAGCAGTGGACAGGACAGCAATTCCTCGAATGTGAAAACTTTGGCATCCCTATACAGCATTTTGGAACAGAACCTGAAGGATCTGGAAGAAGCACAGGAAAAATATGAGGATGCAGTCACCAATGCTTCTTTTAACTTACAGACATTGCAGTTAAAGCTTCCCAGCCTTCAGCAGGCAGTCACGGAGGCGAAGGAAAATTATGAGATCCAGCTGGCGCAGGCAAAGCTGACTTACGAGACTTCCTTGTCCAGTGCGGAACGTGCAGAGAGCGATTACAATACCACAGTGGAAAAGGCAGAATCCGACCTGGCATCTTTGAAAAGTACTTATGAAGATGCCAAAGAGAATCTGGAACTGTTTGAAAGCAGCGTAGGTGACGGATATTTCTATGCGTCCGAGGATGGTACGATCCTGCGGACCATGGTACGGGCGGAGCAGACGCTGACTTCCGATGCAGTCGTATTCGTCTACAGCAATCCGAAGGAGCTGACGGTCACCGTATCGGTAGATCAGTCGGATATTGCAAAACTGACTGTAGGCGACAGTGCTTATGTGCAGTCCTCCGCAGGCAGCGGATATACCGGTGTGATCACAGCCATTGATCCGGTATCCTCGTCTAGCAGCCGTACCAGTGTCACTTACAGCGTGACGGTACAGATCAACGTGGAAGATGAGGAGGACAGCTTAAGTGCCAACGAATCCGTCACCGTAGTCTTCGGCATGACGGAGGAAGAGATCAAGCAGTTACAGCAGAGACAGAGCATGCATGGAAGGCTCAGAGATGTGTCCGACGGCGATGCGATGTCACAGGGCGGTCCCGGCAACGGAGAATTCCCGGGAAACGGAAATGATCAGCAGGGAGGACAGACGCAGTCATGAAATTGAAAAGACCACATTTTGAAAAACTGAAATCCCTCACGAAGAAGCAGAAAAAGTTGATCCTGGCGGGGATCGCACTGTTTCTGCTGATCCTTGCAGCCTGCTATACCGTGTTCATTGCACCGTTACTTCAGAAAGAACAGTGGATCTACAAGGAAGAGACCGTGGAGCGTGGTACTTTAAAGGTAGGTGTTACTGAGAGCGGCTCTCTGGAATACAACACAAAATCCATAGATTACGATCTGAATCTGGACGTCAGTGACGATGACGAGGATGACAGTGAGGAAGATGACGATGATACCGTACAGAAATATCTGAAGATAGAGGAGATCTACGCCGCCAGCGGGCAGCGTGTCACCGAAGGCGAGGAACTGCTGAAATTCACGGAAGACAGCGTGGAGGCGGTTCGGGCGCTGTTGCAAAATGCGGTAGTGGAGGCGCAGGCAGACTATGCGGAGGCAGAGAGTACCTATGAATTGTCCCTGCTGGAAGCCCAGACCGACTACGATACCCAGAAGATCAGTGCTTCCTATGCGGCATCCATCCGCAATACTTCCGGTACGAGCGTGACGAACAAAGTGGCATCTCTGCAGGTACAGCTGGAGCAGAAGCAGGCGAATACAGCTTCTCTGCAGGAGAAGCTGACAGAAACTCAGGAAGATTATCAGGATGCATTGGAAGATTATGAAGCGGCAAAAGAAGGTTATGAAGGCGCCGGAACCGATAATACAGTGAATTTTATGACGATCCAGAATGGTTATCTCAGTGCCAGATCCAAATACCAGCAGGCAAAATCAGCGTTGACGCAGGCAGAGGATGCTTTATCGGAGAATGAAAGTGCTATTACCGATCTGCAGAACCAGCTGGCAGCGGCACAGGCAAAGCAAAAAATCGATAAGCTGGATACAGAAGAGACCTATCAGGAAGCGGTGATCACCGGGCAGAATGCCCAGACCACTTACAACGCTGCTGTGGAAGATCTGAAGGAGACCTTACAGGAAGCGGAAGAGACGAAAGAAAAACGGGAAGAACAGTTACAGGCCTTTGAAGATTTCGTCGGAAGTGATGGTATTCTCTATGCCACAGAGGATGGTGTGATCACAGAGGTCAGCTACGAAGCGGGAGATCGCCTGACGACGACAGGAGCTCTGTTTTCCTATGCAACGTCGGATGACATGCGGATCTCCGTGGATGTGACCCAGGAGGATATTGTGGATCTGAAGGTTGGAGATGCGGTAGATATCACCTTTACGGCATACCCGGAGGATTCCTATACCGGAAGCATCCTCTCCATCAATACCACGGCTACTTCCGATTATAGTAATACCGTAAGCTACACTGTGGAGATCAGCGTAGAAGGCGCATTGGAGAAGCTGTATGGGGGAATGACCGCAGATGTCATTTTCGTAACGGAAGAAAAAGAGGATATTCTTTATGTGTCCCGTAAGGCCATTGTCGAAGAGAACGGCAAGACCTATGTCTATCGTAAGACAGCACTGGGTGGCAGGGAACTGGCAGAGGTAGAGACCGGTATCACCAACGGTGTGGACATTGAGATCCTGTCAGGACTGGAAGAGGGCGATACCATCTACCTGGCAAGTAAGGTCAGCTCCGAGGCAGAAGTCAAGAGTACGGAGGAGACTGCTGATTCCGGCAGCAGTTCTGATACCGCAGTCGGCAGTGATATGGAGCTTCAGGAATTCGATGAATCCCTTATGCCAGAGGATATGCAGATGCCTTCCGGAGGAGCAATGCCCCAGGGTGGTCCCGGAGGCAGCGGTTCCGGCAGCTTCGGCGGCGGAATGCCGGGCGGTCCCGGAGGACAATAAATCAGGCTGATGGAGCAAATGTTGAGAAACAGACAGGAATGATTGGGAACAGTTATGAAGCAGAATGAAAATGGGAAAAAGATCAAAGAAAATATAAGAAATCAAATGCGCCGGATCGGATCATGGAAAAGCTGGTCGAAAAGACGCAAGCTCACCACAGGTGTCTGTGGTGTCTGTGTGATCGCTGTAGTGGCTGGTGCCATTGGTCTCTCCGGTGGTTCCGATACGGAAGTCATCTATAAAGAGACCACGGTAAAATACGGTACACTGGTCAAAGGTGTGACGGAGAGCGGCTCTGTGGACATCGGTACGGTGGATCAGACCTTTGATCTGGATATGAGTGCCCTACAGAGAACGGATACCTCCGGCAGCAGTTCCTCCGGCGGCTCCTCCGGTAGTACTGCCGGCAGCAGCTCTGGTTCTGGTGGTTTTGGCGGCATGAGTGCTTCCGGCGGCGGAGCCCAGGGAGGCTTAGACATGTTTGGGCAGATCTTCAATATGGGAGGCAGCAGCTCTGGCAGCAACGGTGATGATTCTACTCTGACCGTGGCGGAGGTAGTGGTCTCTGTGGGGCAGCAGGTGTCCGAGGGAGATCCCCTGTACCTGCTGGAAGAAGACAGCGTCTCCGACCTGGAAGACGAATTGCAGTCTAACGTTGAGAAAGCAAAAGCGGATCTGGAGGCGGTGGAAGCCGACCAGACCCTGTCAAAACAACAGGCAAAATACACTTATGACAGCAGCACTGCTTACGGCAGTTATATTGACACCGAGTACAGTACTACATTGCAGGAGCTTCAGAATACGGTGGATTCTGCGGAGAGCACACTGGAGCAGGCGAAGAGCAGCCTGGAAGATTACCGGGCACAGCTGGAGGAAGTAACGGCAGCCTATGAGGATGCGGCACAGGTATTGTCGAACTGTAAATACAGCCTGAACAGTACGGACGCAGCAGATGATACTTACGGATATGTCTATTATGCGCAGCTGACGGAGCAGGCACAGTCCACGGCAGATTCCCTGGAGCAGCAGAAGGAAGAACTGGAACAGAAGGTAGAGCAGGCAGAAGAAAATGTGACCACAGCCGAGACCGCTTATAATAAAGCAAAGCGGGAACTGGAGCAGGGAAAACTGACCGCAGCCGAGACCCAAAAACTGCGGACGCTGGCTTACAATACCGCACAGGAGACTTACGATATTGCGCTGGGGTATCTGGAACAGGATCTGTCCGATCAGCAGGAAACCTATAATGAGACACTGGAAAAATGGAATGAGTTCAGCACTTATATCGATGGTAATGCAGTATGTGCAAGATACAACGGCGTCATCACCGGCGTGGAGCTGGAGGCCGGAGACAAGATCAGTACCGGAACCTCTCTGGTTACCTTATACGATATGGACGAAGTGACCATGACGGTAACAGTGGATGAAGATGACATGACGGATATCTCTCTGGGATCTGCGGCGAATATCGCATTGACGGCATATCCGGAAGATATCTTTACGGCAAAGGTGACGGCTATCGGAGATGCGACATCGGATTCCAGTGGAAACATAACTTATGACGTAACTGTCACATTAGAAGGGGATGTCTCCGGACTGTTCCAGGGCATGACAGGAGATGTGACTTTCGTTACGGAACAAACGGAAGAAGTGCTGTATGTCTCACGCAGAGCCATTATCACAGAGGATGACAAGACTTATGTAAAAGTGAAGACTGCAGATGGCAGCATTGTGAAAAAGGAAATAACGACAGGACTGTCATATGGTTCTAACGTGGAGATCTCCGGAGATATTGCAGAAGGAGATACCGTATTGATCGAAAGCAGCATTACGAAGTAGAGCGGAGACCTGCAGGAAAGTAAGGTCAATGGAAGGGAAGAAGTAGAATATGAGATTATCTGAAATATTGCGTCTGGTGTGGCTGAACCTGTCACAGAATAAATTCAAAGTGATCCTGACTTCCATCGGTATCGTTGTAGGATCTGCCACTATTATGCTGGTATTGGCAATCGGTACCGGCGGAAAAGAAGAAGTGGCGGAGCAGTTCAAGAACCTGAATGCCGGAGCCATTGATATTTCCTGTGACAGCAGTGACAGCGGCGGATTTAGCTTTGAGATGCCGGGAGGCGGAGGAAGTGTTACCGTCACCAACATGGGCGGAGGACCCGGAGGAGGTTCTGGCGGCGGTACGTCTGGTGGTCCCGGCGGTGGCATGGATTTCGGCGGATTTTTCGGATTCGGACAGGAGGAAGAGAGCGAAGCCGTGACATTGACCAGTGAAGACTGTGATGATCTGGCGACTTTTGTATCGGGAATCTCTGCAACTACGATCTCTTATTCCACTACAGCATCGGTGGAGGGAGGCGATATGACCTCTGCTTCCTATTACACCATTGCCGGTGTGGAGGACAATTATGCTGCCATCAGTAATCTGGAAATGTCCATCGGGGATTTCCTCACAGAAGAAAACAACGAGAGCAAGGAAAAGGTGTGCGTACTGGGTGCCACCGTGGCAAAGGAAATTTTTGGCAGCGCCTACGATGCCTATGACGGTACAGTCTATATTGATGGGCGCCCCTATATAGTGTCAGGGGTACTATCCGAGATGGGAACTGTGGCATCCGGCATCAGTCCGGATACGGCGATCTATATACCTTACGAAACCGGCATCAAATACATTACCGGTACGAATATCAGTCCAACCATCACGGTCATTGCGGAGGATGTGAATCAGGTGGATACCGTAATGACGGATGTGGAGAGTGCCTTAAAAGAAAGCTATCCCAACACCACATTTACCATCAGCGATGCCGGAAGCAAGATGGAGGCAGCCTCCGCTTCCAATGAGACTTTGACATTACTGCTGATCTCTATGGCAGTGATCGTATTTATCGTCGGCGGTATCGGTATTATGAACGTGCTGTTTGTATCCATCAAGGAGCGTACCAACGAGATCGGTATTTTGAAAGCACTGGGCTGTTCCCGGAAGGATATCCTGTTGGAGTTTTTATTGGAGGCAAGCTTTACCAGTCTGGTAGGAGCGATACTGGGGGTGCTGGTGGCTCTTGGAATTACGCCATTCGTGCAGCTGTTCAACGTGAGAGTGTCCCTGTCGGTACAGGGTGCAGTATTGTCGCTGTTGTTTGGTGGCCTCACCGGAAGTATCTTCGGCTTCTATCCGGCATATAAGGCATCGAGACTGATCCCCGTAGAAGCTTTAAATCAGGAGTAGTGCGAAAGGTGTAAGGATTATGATGGAAAACGCAATGATCACCATGAAAAATATAAATAAAGGCTATATGCTGGGAGAGGAACGTCTGCCGATCCTGAAGGACATCAATTTTCAGGTAAATAAGGGAGAATACGTGGCAATCTTAGGCCCATCCGGTTCCGGTAAGACTACGTTAATGAATATGATCGGCTGTATGGACGTGATGGACAGTGGGGAATATTATCTGGATGGCATGGCAATCCACGAGACCAAAGAGGACGATCTGACCATGGTGCGCAACCAAAAGATCGGGTTCATTTTCCAGAACTATCAGCTGATCCCGACCTACAATGTCATGCAAAATATTATCATGCCCCTGCTGATGCGTGGCATGACCCATGAAGAAGCAGAAGAAAAGTGTAAAAATACTATCAAACTGCTGGGGCTGGATCATCGTATCGGACATAAGCCCAACGAATTGTCCGGCGGACAGAAGCAGAGAGTATCCATTGCCAGAGCACTGGTGGGACAGCCGGCGATCCTGTTAGCGGATGAGCCTACCGGTGCTCTGGATCAGACCAGCGGTAAGGAAGTACTGAAGCTGTTCCGGGAACTGAACGATATGGGCAACACCATCGTCATGATCACCCACGACCTGGGCGTAGCACAGTCTGCGAAACGTATCGTGCGTATTGTGGACGGACAGTTACAGGAATAAGGGATAGTCACTCAGCCAACGGGAAAGAGGCTGGGACTGTTCCAGACCGGATTTCAGGGTACGGTCGGCATCCGATTTATTTTCTGCCGGTATTATCAGCAGAAATTCTTTCCCGTCCATAAGTACACCGCAGAATACGGTTTTCAGATCCCGGGAGATAAGAAACATATTTCCCGGGATATTTGTTACAGATTCGGTCAGGCAGGAGTAATAGGCTTCTTCATCGATAAAAGGTGCATAGAATCCCATGTCATCCGCACCTTCCACGAAAAGCCTCTCTCCGTTCATCCAGACATTTCCCGCTATGGCATCTTCCTGATTCCCCCAGAGATAATGTAAGGCTTTCCCGTGGATCTCCACCGATACCTGTTTGAAGGTATCCGGTTCCGTCAGACTGACCAGCATTCCGGTTCCGGTATAGTCATAATCCTTTTTGATGGGAGTATGATAATAGCGGATCCCGTAGTCTCCAAGGCAAAATAAGGCAAATACGAGCAGAAAAATCAGAATGCCGCAGAAAACGGTTCTTAATTTTTTATTTCGCATCATGGTTCTTGCCTCCTTTTTATTTTATTATACAATCAGATATCCATACTGGCAATGAGCTGAAACATTTCCTCGGCGGTCATGTGATCTGCGGTGATCACGTATACATAATTGTCAGCTTCATAATAAGCCATGACGTAACCATCCACATAAGTATATACCGTGGCAATGTGACCGCCGATGATATGTTCCTCTTCGGCATCGTATTCATTGTCTAATACGAGTGTCAGGGCATTATTTGCGGAAATTAGCATTTGCTCCCAGATGAGCTGTTCTCCGGCATTGTTTTCATAGAAAATTTCACAAAAAAGAGGACTGTCTCTTCGGTCTGTCTCTGTATAGCCCTCCGGGATGCAGGTCGGTATCGTAGGAGCGAGTACCGCATCTTTTTCCTCGGAAGAGTAGTTATACTGCGTAGCATCCTCGCGCAGGGTCTTTAGTGTCATGAAAAACTTATCCCGATAGGCATCCACACTTAACGTCAGAACCAGTCCGCCACATACGATACCGGTGAAAAAGATTGCAATGCGTTTTAGGAGCTGTTGTGCACCGGTCAGCACCGGATGGGCTTCCCGGCGGATCACTTTTTGCATTTTTTGTTCAAAACGTTTTGAAAATACATATCCCGATCAACCTGATTTTCTAATGCTGTTATCATGGCATTGTCCACCACAGGCATATGCTGATAGAGCCATTCATCCGTTATATCCATGGATCTCATTATTTTCCTCCCGTTTATTCAAAGCTTCCTGTATCATAATCTTTCCCCGGGATAATCGCTGCCGGATCGTTCCTTCGGTGATGTTTAATACTTTTGCGATTTCATCGTTGTCCATATTGCCGGAGTATTTGAGGAGAAATACATCCCGGTATTTTACGGGCAGGCGTCTAAGGATGTCCAGTATTCCGTCATCCACATCCGTCTCCGCATAAGTCACCGGGACATTACATTCTTCCAGCTCATCCACATAGATTTCCCGTTGAAATTGATGGTTTCGCTTCCGGTAAATATCTATAGTCGCATTTTTCGTTATGGTAAGCAGGTAGCGTTTCGTCGCCGTGGCGTCGATTTCCCCTATTTTTTCCATGTTTTTCGCAATTTTTATAAACGCCTCATGTACGGCATCTTCCGCAAGAAAAGTATCCTTCAGCACATTCAGAGCTACTTTCATCATAAGGTGCCGATAGGTTTCATAGAGAATCGCAAACTTTTGTTTGTCTTCTTCGGCGTCGATCATCATCAGATATATCATTTGTTGTTCCCAGGCCTTTCTATGAGTCATAACGAAGGTTCCTGTTCCTATTGTTACAAAAACGTAAAAATATTTCAATTGCAGGTTTATATGTTTGTCCCAATAGTATCTTTTGGGTAACCGGGGCACTTTATTGTGCCTGCTTTACGGATCCCGGCGATGGGGGATATAATGATTTCATTACAGGAGAGCGTAAAAAGAGCAGAAACGAGCATAGGAGAAGCAAAATGGGAGAACAGGAAAAACGAAGACAATACCTCATCCAGGCACTTTTGCGGGAGCGGCCGGAATATGAAGCGATGGAAATTCCGATGCAGGAGGATGAACAGAGACAGCTTCTGCGGGGACTGATGAACATCCGGGCGCCCAGGCGATGCAGTGAGGAATTTCTGAGGATACAGGATGCCTATTTACAGGAAGCTGTGAAGGAAAAAGGGATAGTGGAATGACCGGATGTTATGTGCCGAATCATAAGTGCATCGACAACTGCATCCACAGCTTTGCGGGGGTGCAGCTGCGACTGGACTGCGCCCGGATGATGGAAGAACAGGGGCATGAGGAACCCACCGGACAGGCGAAGATCACGAAAGCCTACAATCTGCCCTGCCGTTATGTCCTGCATACCGTAGGTCCTATTGTGCAGGGAAAGCTGACGGAGAAACATTGCGCATTGCTTCGGTCCTGTTACTTGTCCTGTCTGGAACTGGCATCGGCATACGGGCTGGAAAGTGTGGCGTTCTGCGGTATATCCACTGGGGTATTCTGCTTTCCGAACGACAAGGCGGCGCAGATTGCCGTACAGACGGTACAGGAGTATTTGGAGGAGACTCCTGACAGCAGTGTCAAAAATGTGATCTTTAATGTGTTTAAGAATGAGGATTTGCAGATCTATGAGAGAATTCTTCGGTCGTAGATTTTCGATTACTCTAAATGCAGAGAAAAACTTGCACCCGGCAGATTGCTGTGATACATTGGCTGTAAAAGAAATACAAGAGAGGAAAAGAAAATGGCAGGATATCTGATTAAGGATACCACAAAAGAAGAGCGGGAGCAGATCGTTGCGGAGTCTCTGGGATATATGGAAGCCAACTGTGATGGCTGTACTTCGGAACTGGCGGAAATGTATCAGGCATACATCGACGGGAAGAAGGAGCTTCGGGACATCAACATGGAATTTCATGCAGGTTATGTATCCGGAGAGGAAGTGCCCGGCCGCAGGTCTTGTCCCATGTAATAATAGTGTGCGGGAAAGATGGATTTCCGGCATAAATAAAATGTTATCTGCAAAAACTCTTAGTAACAGAATGCGAAAGGCAGGAAAGAGAAATGCAGATGAGAGACGATCTTGGAATTACAACAAAACTGGAAAATGGCAAGGCTTATCTGGAATTTGCCCTGCCGGAAAAAATAGGGCGTTTGCTGTCCGCATTACAGATTGAGATCTGGGAAGGTGCGGAGGGCGAACGCCTTGTTTTTCATGGGGAATACTCATCAGAAGAAGCGGATTCCATGACGGCGTTGCTGTTGCGGCCGCATCTCTGGGACGGCATGCGGGATCCCTATGTCTATCTGGTGAAGGCGCAGGGAAGGTTCGGAACCATGGAGTATGGAGAAAAGATGGGTGGTATGGAGAAGGAGGAAGAGTCAGATCCTGCTGAGGATATAACCGAGGCAGTGGAAGTGTACTGGCAGCAGGAACTGGCAATTTATGACGTGCATGTCATCGATAAAAAGGGAATCTTTCTCAATGAAAAAGAGTTTCTGCCACATGAAGTAGTCTACCGGCTTCCCCCGCAGATCAGTGATGCCGGGACGAGGGTGGAGCAGGTACGAAGAGATCTGGAACGGCTGGTCCGGATGGGGGTAAATGTGATCCGGCTGGAAGGAACCGGGACCGGGGCAGAGGGGGTGAACTGCTCCGAAGTGAGAGCGTTTTACAGCCTGTGCAGAAAGCGTGGATTCCTCACAGGTGACCTGTGGATAAGACCGGAAAAACTCCCGGTGTATCGTGGATTACCCGGAGAAACTACATGCCAAGCACTCCTGGCGGCGGACGGCAGGACGCTGACAGAACGATATTACTATTATCAGGCAAAATGGAGCAGTGAACCGGTGCTCTATCCGGCACTTTCCACCCTGCATCGTCAGAAGAACGGACTGGTCTCCCTGACAATTTACAGCAATCAGAAAAAAGTGGTGCTCTATGTGGAGGGGGTACTTTTCTTATTCCAGTCGGCCGCATCCGGTGATCCGGAATTCATTTTTGAAGATATTCCTGTGGCGAAGCTGCCGCTGCATCTGGCGGCGGAGGCAGGAAATTTAAGCATTTCGCTGACCGTGACGAAGCTTTAAGGGTTGGGGCTTCACAGATTTTTCACAAATGTTTCACCTTTTCATGACATTTGAGACATATACTGATACCAAAATCGAAAAGTCCGAGACCACATGAGCTTGCTCAGATGTGATTGAGAGACTTTGAGATTTGCCCCGATATGAGTACAAAAGTGGGATGATAATCCCACGATGTACGAATAGCGGGTAGGATTGTGAGAGTGCGCAGCACGGAACAATCCGTAGGTATCAGTTTTGGGTACCCATAGATATCAGGTGGGGGATCACACCATATCAGGGAGGCAAATATGATAGAAGTAAGCAATCTTACAAAAAAATATGGTGACCATATTGCCGTAGATCATCTCTCTTTCCGTGTGGAAAAGGGACAGATTTACGGCTTTCTTGGTCCAAACGGCGCAGGTAAATCCACGACAATGAACATCATCACGGGTTACCTGGCAGCCACGGAGGGCACTGTGACCATCGATGGCAAAGATATCCAAAAAGATCCGGAGGAGGCAAAGCGTGCTATCGGTTATCTGCCGGAGATTCCGCCACTGTATGTTGACATGACTGTCAGAGAATACCTGGACTTCGTGGCAGAACTGAAAAAAGTGCCGAAAAAAGAGCGGAAGCAGCAGATCGATGAGGTCATGGAAATGACACAGATCTCTGATATGCAGCAGCGTCTGATCAGGAACCTGTCAAAAGGTTATAGGCAGAGAGTCGGACTGGCACAGGCGATCCTTGGCTACCCGGAGGTCATCATTCTGGATGAGCCCACGGTAGGTCTGGATCCGAAACAGATCATCGAGATCCGTGATCTGATCCGCAAGCTGGGGGAGAATCATACCGTGATCCTCAGCTCCCATATTCTGTCGGAGGTCAGCGCGGTCTGCGACCATATTATGATCATAGCCCACGGTAAGCTGGTAGCCAGTGATTCTCCGGAGAATCTGCAGAAGCTTATGAGCGGCTCCATGGAACTGGATCTGGAAGTAAAGGGAAGCATCGCTGCGGTGAAGAGTGCATTGCAGGAGATCTCACAGATCGACCGGATCGAAGAGAACACGGAGGCATCCAAAAATATTGCAAAGCTGAAAGTGATCTCCAAAGAGAATGCAGATATCAGAGAGCAGGTATTCTATGCACTGGCAGATGCAAAGCTGCCTATTTTAGAGATGACCCATGCGGAGAAGTCTCTGGAAGACATCTTCCTGGAACTGACCGAGGATGTAGCACCCACACAGCCGGAGAAGCACAAAATGTTCTCAAAAAGGAAAAAGCGGGAAATTACAGAGGCTGCCGCACAGCAGACAGAAGCTTCGGAAGAGGAAGCACAGCCCGGAGAAGAGAAAAAAGAAACTGTAACTACAAAGGAGGCGGAATCATATGCCAGCCATTTATAAGAGAGAATTGAAATCCTATTTCCGTTCCTTTATCGGATTTTTATTTATTGCAGTCACCCTGTTTTTCCTGGGACTGTATTTCAGCGTTTATAACCTGATGAACGGATATCCTTATTTTGCGTATGTGGTATCCAGCGTTACCTTTCTATTCATGCTGACCGTGCCGATCCTGACCATGCGTATTCTGGCGGAGGAAAAGCGGAGCAAGACGGATCAGCTGATCCTGACGGCACCGGTGTCCGTAGGCGGCATCGTTATGGGAAAATTCCTGGCGCTGTTAACTATATTTGCCATTCCCGTAGCGATCATCTGCTTTTACCCGCTGATCATGGCGCAGTACGGCAGTGTTCCCATGGGAGAGGCCTATCTGTCGATTCTGGCATATTTCCTCTTCGGGATGACCGCCATTGCCATCGGTCTGTTCCTGTCTTCCGTGACAGAGAGCCAGGTCATCGCAGCAGTACTTACTTTTTTAGTATTGTTCCTGGGATATATGATGGATTCCATCTGCTCCATTATTTCCAGCACCGGCAATCTGTTGACAAAGCTGCTGCGTTGCTTTGACCTTTACACACCGTTTTCCAACCTGTTAAACGGCACACTGGATGTATCTTCTATCGTATATTATGTATCCGTTACGGCACTGGTTCTGTTCCTGACGGTACAGTCCATTCAGAAGCGCCGTTACAGCATGTCCGTGAAGAACTTAAGCTTCAGTGCTTACAGTACCGGTATGATCGCTGTAGCGGTAGCGCTGGTAGTAGTTGTTAATATTATCATGGGCGAGATGCCTTCCAGCTGGACAGCAATCGACATGACCAGCCAGAAGCTCTATTCCCTGACAGATCAGACCGTTGACTATGTGAAAAATATGCAGGATGATGTGACAATCTATGTATTGGTAAATCAGGACAATCAGGATACCACATTGGGGCAGACTTTACAGAGATATGATGATCTGTCAGATCATATCACCGTGGAATATGTGGATCCCACCGTTAACCCGATGTTCTATACCCAGTACACCACCGGCAACATCAGCACGAACAGCCTGATCGTGGTCAGCGACAAGCGCAGCAAGGTCATTGATTACAACGATGTCTATGAGTCTTCCTATGATTTTGACTATTCGACGTACAGTTATAACACCACGACCACCGGTTATGATGGCGAAGGACAGATCACCAGTGCGCTGGATTATGTGTTAAATGATGATATGCCCAAGGTATATATGACAACAGGACATAATGAACTGAGTTTAAGCAACACTTTTACATCCGCACTGAACAAGGAAAATGTGGATTATGAGACCGTGAATCTGATGGATCTGGATGCTATCCCCGACGATGCGGCCTGTCTGTTCATTAACGGTGCCACCAGCGATTTTTCATCCGATGATAAGGATAAGGTGATCGACTATCTGAACAACGGTGGAAAAGTCATCCTGGTAACCGGCTATACCGATGAGGAGACACCCAATATAGATGCTATCTTAAGCTACATGAATCTGAGCATTGCCAAAGGACTGGTAGTGGAGAATGATTCCAACGGCTACTACAGAAGTCCGTATTATATCCTGCCGACACAGAGCTCTGACAGCTATACCTCAGGCACCTACGGAAAATATCTGTTCCTGCCGTATTCTCAGGGCATCATCGTCCCGGAGGAAGTAAGTACCGACGAGACAGCCACCGGTGATATTACCTATGATGTATTCCTGAGCACCTCCGACAGCTCTTTTGCAAAACAGGATGTCAACAATACACAGGATTTTTCACAGAGTGAAAATGATATGAATGGTCCCTTCGCATTAGGTGTTGAGGCAGTAAAGACTTTGGATGATGGGGATGCGACACTGGTCGTGTACGGTTGCGAGCAGCTGTTCACGGATGATGCAAATTCTGTCGTCAGCGGTGCGAACCTGACCCTGTTCACCAATACGTTCAGTGGAATGGCAGATCATGAGACCTCGGTATCCATTCCGATAAAAAGCTATGAGGTCTCTAATCTGGTAGTGGATTCCGCACAGATTCTGTTGTTGGGACTGCTGGTTACCGTGATCCTTCCCGTCGGCTGTATGATCGCCGGATTCGTGATCTGGTTCCGCAGACGGAAGAAATAATTGTGAAAGGCGTGAGTTATAGATATGAAAAAGAAACAAAGACAGATGATCGGAATGCTGCTGGCACTGGTGGTGCTGGCGGCAGTATTCCTGGGCATCCGACAGTATAATAAAAATATAGCATCCGCGACGTCCACTACCGAGGATACACAGGAGACGGTGCTGGATGTAAACTCCGATGATATTACCAGCTTCCGCTATGTATATGAGGGAGAGACCTATGCCTTTGAAAAAGAGGATGAAACATGGTACTATACGGACGATCATTCCCTGAATCTGAACCAGGATCGGATCAAGGCGATGATCCTGAAGGTGGCACCGTTAAAGGCAGATCAGGTGATTGAGAATGTGACGGATATGTCGCAGTACGGACTGGCAGATCCGGAGCGTACCATTCAGTACGAGACTGCAGATCGCAGCGTGATCATTAATGTCGGTAATCTGAATTCCATGACTAGCCAGTATTACATTGCATTTCCCTCTGAAATGAAAGTGTATGTCGTGGCCACCAACGTGGTGACAGGCTTCAATTATACACTGGAGGATCTGGTGGAAGAAACTACCGAAGCGACGGAGACTGCAGAAAGTGAAACAGTGGCAACAGAAACTACGGAAACCGTGGAAGCCAAATAAGTATCACAAATAATAAAGACTGCCCCTGCAAAAGAGGCAGTCTTCACTATTGTTAGGGATTCTCACCACGAATGACAATGATGTCATTTAATTTCAACATCGTATCTTTTTGAGGCAGAATGGACAGATCCTCCCGCAGAATGAGGAAGATCGTAACCTGTTCTGCCTCTTCCATTTCTTCCACGGATTTGCCGGCGAAGCGTTTATCTACAAAGATCTCGGCGATCTCATGAATATCTGCCTCTTTAATATTAGAGAGACTGCTTTTGCGCTGGTACTGTTCCACGAAACCGGCACTGATGATACCGGTGGGGATAGCCACAGCACCGACACCGAGATAGGCGATACAGATCGCCATGATCCGGCCAAGCGTGGTGATGGGATAGATGTCACCGTAGCCTACGGTGAGCAGCGTTGACATGCTCCACCAGATGCCGCTGAAGGCATTGCGGAATACTTCCGGCTGGGAATCATGTTCCACGCTGTACATGCACAGACTGCTGGCGAGCATCAGGATCAGTACGATGAACACGGAGGAAATGATCTGATTGCGTTTTTCATACAATACCGTAGTGATGACATTGAAGGAATCATACCGTGCATTCAGGCGGAACAAATGGAAGATCCTCGCCACCCGCAGCATCCGGAAGATGACCATACCGGACAGGAAGAAAAAGGGTAAAATTGTCAGCAGGTCGATAATGCCGTCGAAGGAGATCAGAAACCGCAGCCGGGAGCGGAGCTCGCTTTTATCAGGATATAGATAGTCCGCAGTCCAGATCCGCAGAATATATTCCACACAGAAGATCAGAATAGTGATAACCTCGATCACGTGAAATACCGGAAATAAAAAAGCAAGCTCATCAAAGGTTTGCAGAAAAGTCACCAGAATATTTGCACAGATAACGATAGCAATAAAAATATCAAAGAGCCGGCTCAGACGGTTACTTTTGTCACCGATCTGGATGATGTTAAATACTTTTTTCTTCATGTTGAATCCTCAATGTTTTCTGGGGCAGCGCAAGCGAATGCTTGTGATTCCATCATACGGAGGTGGAAGAGGAAAGTCAAGAAATGCGGTGACAGAATCCGTCAACTTTCTTAAAAACAGTCATATATTATAGTAAATCCAAATACAATGAAAGGATACAAAAATATATGGCTAGATTTACGAACCAGTCACAGCTTCGCTATGGAAATGAGATTACAAACTCCAATATAGCAGTGGGTGAGATCACGGAGGTATTGTCTGCAACCAAGACAGCAGTGCGGGATACCTACGGGCAGAATGAAAATGTGACGTATGTGATCAGTATTGTGAACTCAGGCACTACAGCATTTAACGGAATTACAGTAACGGATAATCTGGGAGAGTATTTGTTTAATACCAGAGAACTGACACCTCTGACGTATATTCCGGGGACCGTAAAATACTATGCAAACGGAATTTTACAGGCAACACCGGCTGTAACGGCAGGCCCTCCTCTGACAATCACGGGAATTACCGTGCCTGCGGGAGGTAATGTGACACTTACCTATGAGGCTGAGGTGAACTCTTATGCACCGCTGGCAGCAGAGGCTTCCATTACGAATACGGCGACGATTGCCGGGGCAGGGGTCACTCCTGTTACTGTGAACGAGACAGTAAATGCGGTAAGCGGACCGCTTCTTACGATCACAAAGTCCGTCAGTCCCGTACCCGTGACAGAGAATGGAACATTGACGTATACGTTCCTGATACAGAATCTGGGGAATACGGCAGCAGATGCAGCTACCGGTGTCGTGATCACAGATACCTTTAATCCCGTATTGGAGAATCTGACTGTGAATTTTAATGGAACTGCATGGGCAGAGGGAACAAACTATACGTATGATACGACTACCGGATTATTTACCGGAACTGCAGGAGGTATTACCGTACCCGCAGCGACTTACACCCAGGATCCCGTTACAGGAGCGTGGGGGATCAACCCCGGCGTCAGCACGCTGGTGATCTCCGGAACCGTATAAGGGCTGTCGCGCTCCTAAGGCTGGCGCCATGCAACCCATTCGCAGTCACTGCGTGACTTGCTCATGGACGGCTGTCGCCGTATAAATCTAAAATAAAAAGTCACTGGAAGTACATAAATGTCCTCCCAGTGACTTTTTATTTTATCCTTGCATGGCTTGTAGCTTAGCCAAAGTATCTCTTTAACAGACCCTCAAATGCCTTGCCATGTCTTGCCTCATCACGAGCCATCTCATGAACGGTGTCATGGATAGCATCCAGGTTCAGAGCCTTGGCTCTCTTAGCCAGATCAAACTTACCTGCGGTTGCACCGTTCTCGGCATCTACTCTCATCTCCAGATTCTTCTTGGTGGAATCGGTTACGACTTCACCTAACAGCTCAGCGAATTTTGCAGCGTGCTCAGCTTCTTCGTAAGCAGCCTTCTCCCAGTACAGACCGATCTCGGGATATCCTTCTCTGTGAGCAACTCTTGCCATTGCCAGATACATACCAACCTCAGAGCATTCGCCCTGGAAGTTCGCACGCAGATCTGCAATGATATCCTCGGGAGCACCCTTTGCTACACCTACTACATGCTCAGCAGCCCAGGTCTTACCTTCCTCCTGCTTGGTGAATTTGGAAGCGGGAGCGTGACAGATGGGGCACTCTGCGGGAGCCGCATCACCTTCATAAACATAACCACATACCTGACATACATACTTTGCCATAATTTTTTCTCCTTTTCTCTAATGAAATGTTTTGTTTTTAGTTTTCTCTTTTTGCGTGTGCTTTATCTGCACAAATATATTATGGAACGAAGTCCGTTTTCATTCAGAAAACTAGGACTCCGTAGCAACCCTGGTGCAGGCGGGACAAGAGCCGTAGAAATAAGTGACATGTCCCCGGATCCGGCCGTCAAATCTCTCTCCGGCTGTCTCCATGATGGAATCAATACTATCCATGTCCAGATCAATGACGCTTCCGCATTCCGTACACACGAAATGATAATGTTCGGAAGTATCAGCATCAAAATGGTCAACACCGTCACCGACCCGGAGTCGTAAAATCTCTCCCATGTCCGACAACAGAGTCAGATTACGGTAGACGGTACCGAGACTTAAGTTCGGATCCTGCTGCTTCAGATTAGAATAGATCACATCAGCGGTAGGGTGATCCTTGCGTCCCATGAGAAAGGATTTGATCATTTCCCGTTGTCTGCTTCGTTTCAGTGCCATGATAAGCCCCTTTCTCAATAATAGTAATGATTACTGTTTCTTATAAGCTTATTATACATGATGTGAGAATAATGTCAACAGAAAAATGAAAAAATTTTGTTTATATTTTTTTAATGATATTCTTGCTTCCTTTATACACAGAAGGTAGGAATCATGCTATAATGAGCGAAAGTAAAGTATAAAACACGCGCAAACTTGTGCTACACAGTGTACTAAAGTCACAGAAAGTTTGCAGGTTGCTGAAAGGCAAGAATAATATGAAATTTAAAACCAGACTTCGTGTAACATTTATAAGTATTATATTACTTCCGCTGTTGCTGACGATCATGGCGTTTGTGATGATTGCCATTTACCTGATGAATTACTCTCAGGGTTTCAGCCTGACGGATATTGATTATTCCATGATGTCGGAGAATTTCAGGGAATTCACCAACACCACGGATCAGGCGTATTATGTGCTGCTGGACCAGGTGAAGGAAGACAGCAGCAGGCTGGAAGATAAAGAATATCTGGATCATATTAATGAGGAGGTATCGCGGAAGTCTACTTACATTATTGTAAGAAAAGGTGATAAGCTGTATTATGCCGGCAATGAAGAAGCCGCACAGCAGATTTTTGAAAAACTGCCTGCCTATGGTGACGAGAATCTGTCGGATGACAGCGGATATTTCTACAATGAACTGGAGAAGTATGTAAAACAGATTGATTTCACTTTCCGGGATGGAACACCGGGCAGCGTATTTATCGTCACGAAGGTCAATTCGCTGATCTCGAGACATCTGCTGATCGATATGTTTGTGGCTATCATAGTGATCCTGATCTTCACCAGCCTGATGCTGACCCAGTGGATCCACAAGGGCGTATTTGAACCCATCAATGAGCTGAATGTGGCAATGCGCAAGATCAAGGAAGGCAACTTTGATTATGTTCTGGAGACAGATGCCAAGGGTGAGATCGGTGATCTCTACCGCAATTATGAGGACATGCGTCTGCGGTTGAAGGAATCCACGGAAGAGAACACCCAGCATGAGAAGCAGAACAAAGAGCTGGTCAGCAATATTTCCCATGATCTGAAGACCCCTATCACAGCCATTAAGGGTTATGTGGAAGGAATCATGGACGGTGTGGCAGACACACCGGAGAAGATGGATAAATACATCAAGACCATCTACAATAAAGCCATTGATATGGATCGTCTGATCAACGAGCTGACCACTTATTCCGGAATTGATAATAACCGGATCCCGTACAATTTCCACCGGATCAACGTGGCGGATTATTTCGGTGACTGTGTGGAAGAAGTCGGACTGGATCTGGAGCAGCGGGGTATCAAGCTGAACTATTCGAATCTGGTATCTCCTGACACAGTTGTCATCGCGGATCCGGAGCAGATGAAGAAGGTCATCAATAATATTATCAGTAACAGCGTAAAATATATGGACAAGCCTGACGGGCATATTGATATCCGTATTCTTGACGAAGTGGATTCCATCCGGGTAGAGATCGAGGACAACGGCAAGGGAATCGCACAGAAGGATCTGCAGAAGATCTTCGAGAGGTTCTACCGCACGGATGCTTCGCGCAATTCCGCCCAGGGCGGCAGTGGCATCGGATTATCCATTGTTAAAAAAATTGTTGAGGATCATGGCGGTTATGTATGGGCGACAGCCAAAGAAGGGGAAGGAACCTGTATGCATTTTGTATTGAGAAAATATATTGAGCTGCAGCCGGGTGGAACCAAGTAATGAATAAGGGAATGAAACAGAAATGGCATGATAATCGATAATACAAGGACATTCTGTAAATGGAGGATAAATAATGAGTAAGATTTTAATTATTGAAGATGAAGTAGCAATTGCAGATCTTGAGAAGGATTATCTGGAGCTCAGTGATTTCAAGGTCGATATCTGCAATACCGGAGATGAGGGACTGAAGACCGCTCTGACAGGCGATTATGATCTGATCATTTTGGACCTGATGCTGCCCGGCATGGACGGCTTCGAAGTATGTAAGAAGATCCGCGAGGAGAAAAATATTCCCATTCTCATGGTATCAGCGAAGAAGGACGACATTGATAAGATACGCGGCCTAGGGTTGGGTGCGGATGACTATATGACCAAACCTTTCAGCCCCAGTGAGCTGGTAGCCCGCGTGAAGGCGCACATGGCCCGTTATGAGAGACTGGTGGGAACCAACCAGAAGCAGCAGAATGATATCGTGGAGATCCGTGGTATCCGTATTGATAAGACTGCAAGACGTGTCTATGTGGACGGTGTGGAGAAGACGTTTACGACCAAGGAATTCGATCTGCTGACGTTCCTGGCGGAGCATCCGAACCATGTATTTACCAAAGAAGAATTGTTCCGTGAGATCTGGGATATGGATTCTATCGGTGATATTGCCACCGTCACAGTGCATATCAAGAAGATCCGTGAGAAGATCGAAAAAGATACTGCAAAGCCTCAGTATATCGAGACCATCTGGGGTGTGGGCTACCGATTTAAAGTATAAAAGAAGAAAAATAAGATCAGAAGAGAACTCCTATGATGGATACAGCAACAAACTGTCTCCAATAGGAGTTTTTTATCTAAAAGTGTGTTATAATCATAGCATTGCGGATTGCACCCGTGAAATTTGATTAGCGATTCCACTGATGAGATAAAGCATCGGCGGAATGGAGTGTGTTATGAACAGTAAAAAAATAATACAGTTGTCTACGACACAGAAGATCATGCTTAGCTTTCTGTGTGCCATATTAGTGGGTAGCTTCCTGCTGGCATTACCCATCAGTTCAGCTACCGGAGAAGCGGTTCCTTATATAGATGCTTTATTTACGGCTACCACATCCATATGTGTGACCGGTCTGGTGACGGTTCCCACATATTCCACCTGGAGCGTCTGGGGACAGATCGTGATCCTGTTTCTGATCCAGTTGGGAGGTCTGGGAGTCATTACGGTCATGTACGGTGTGATGATGGGACTGCACAGACGACTGGGACTGGGTAACCGGTGGATGCTGCAGGATGTATTTAATCTGAATAATATCTCCGGAATCGTGAAATTCCTCCGCAAGGTTCTCATAGGTACTCTGGTGGTGGAGGGATGCGGAGCTCTTTTGTACATGACAGTATTTGTGCCGGAATACGGACTCAGAGGCATATGGATTTCGATTTTTAATGCCGTATCTGCCTTCTGCAACGCCGGAATGGATATTATGGCGGAAGACAGTCTGTGCGGCTATGTATTTCAGCCCATGGTCAATCTGGTCACGATGTTGCTGATCATATTGGGAGGCTTAGGCTATATCGTCTGGTGGGATGTACTGCGGGTTTTGAAAAATATCCGGAGCCAGAAGCTCAAATGTTTCAGACTGCTGACGCTTCACAGTAAAATAGCACTCACGGTGACAGGAATACTTATTGTAGTGGGAGCGGCGGTATTTTATATTTTTGAATACAATAATCCTCTGACGATGCAGGATTACACGGTGCCGCAACGGATCTGGGCATCCCTGTTCCAGGCAGTAACTACGCGAACCGCAGGTTTTGCCACAATTCCACAAGAGGATCTGACCAATACCTCTGCGATCATTTCGGTGCTTTTGATGCTGATCGGCGGCTCTCCGGTGGGAACCGCAGGAGGAATGAAGACAGTTACGATCGCAGTGCTGCTGGTATCTATGTTTGCCACTATAGGGAATAAGGAGGATGCAGAGCTTTTTGGGAGAAATATTCCGAAGCAGGCAGTGAATAAATCGGTAGCAGTTGTAGGTATGTTTTTTATCATTGCGTCATTGTCCACGATTCTTTTATCTGCAGTGACAGATGCGGATGTGATCGATATTGTGTATGAAACAGTGAGTGCTACAGCTACTGTGGGATTAAGCAGGAACCTGACTTCCATGCTGAATCTTTGGGGAAAACTGATTATTATCGTGACCATGTATCTGGGAAGAGTCGGCCCCATATCTCTGGTAGTGGCATTCAGCACGCAGAAAAAGAACAAAAATATTGTGAAGAACCCGACAGAAGAGATCAGCGTCGGATAAAGCAGATCGAAGCAACAGGAAGGAAGAGACTATGGGAATCAATCAGACCTATGCAGTATTTGGACTTGGAAGATATGGAAGAAGTGTGGCGAAGGAGTTGGCAGAGAACGGCGCAGAGGTGGTAGCGGTGGACAACAGAGAGGCAGTTGTCAATGCGGCAATTTCAGAGATTCCATACTGTAAATGTGCGGATGTTACAGATCCGGAAGCGTTGAGACAGATCGGTATTGCGAATATTGATGTGGTCATTGTGACCATGGCAAATCATCTGGAAGCCAGTGTTATGGCAACCATGCTGTGTAAAGAACTGGGCGTAAAGACCGTTATCACCAAATGCGCCACTGAGATAAACTGCAAGATCCTTACGAAAGTAGGAGCAGACCGTGTAGTATTCCCCGAGAGTGAGTCAGGGATCCACCTGGCCAAAAATCTGTTAAGCTCCGGTTTCATGGACATTATCGAATTGTCCCAGGATGTGTCTATGGTGGAAATGGAAGTCAAACAGCAGTGGATCGGGAAGAACCTGATCGAGCTGAATCTGCGGAAAAAATATTCCATTAACGTGGTGGCGATCATCGAAGGAAAAAATGTAAATACCAATATCGATCCGGAAGTACCTCTGACACAGGATATGCGGCTGATCGTTATTGCCAACCGGGCAAAACTCAATAAACTGAAATAGAATAGCTGCGAGCTATAAAAAAGTGAAACTTCTGACGGTGCACTTGAGCACAAGACAGAATGTTTCACTCTTTTTTTATACGGTGACAGCCATCTGGAAAGCTGTAAACAGGTGATCAGTTATCTGCCCGGAAAGTATTCTCATTAAAGGCACCCTGCTGCTTAGCCACGATAGTGGTACATATGGCATCACCGGTGATATTGACAGCGGTACGCAGCATATCCAGGATACGGTCGATACCCATGATCAGTGCAATGCCTTCGGTAGGCAGTCCCACGGAGGTCAGTACCATGGACAGGGTGACCAGACCGACACTGGGGACACCGGCAGTACCGATGGAGGCGATCGTCGCGGTGGCAATGACAGTAGCAATGGCAGCCGGGGTCAGAGGAATACCGTAAGCCTGTGCTATGAAAACAACTGCTACGCCCTGCATAATGGAAGTACCGTCCATGTTAATGGTGGCACCCAGAGGAATCGTAAAGGACGAAATCTGTTTGGAGACACCGATTTTTTTATACAGAGTGTCGATAGACAGAGGGATCGTCGCATTACTGGTGGAAGTGGAGAAGGCAAAGGTCATAACCGGGAAGAACTTTTTAATGAACTTAAAAGGATTCAAGCGGGTGAACACAAACAGCATGACCTGATATACCACGAAACACTGTACTGCCAGCGCCAGAATGACACTTCCCATATATTTCAGCATAGGCACAAAAGCGTCGAAGCCGATGCCTGCGAAGGTCTTCGCAATCAGGCAGAAGACACCGACAGGGGCTGCTTTCATGACTGCAATCGTCATTTCCATCATAATGTCATTGAACTGACTGAAAAAGTTCGCCACAGTGGAGACCCGGTTGCCCATGGCAGCCAGAAGAATGCCGACAAATAAAGCAAAGAAGATGATCGGCAGCATATCTCCGGCGGACAGAGAGGTAAAAATATTTTTCGGAATAATATTCAACAACGTCTCCGCAAAATCTACCTGGGTGGTCGCGACTTCGGTGGCATCCTCCGGCAACGCAATATTTAAACCGACGCCGGGATTGATCAGACTGGCAATACCCAGTGCCACGCAGATCGCCAAGGCAGTGGTGCACAGATAGAACAGGATCGTTTTCACACCCACAGTTCCCAACGTTTTCGTATCACCGATGGCCATTGCGCCGCAGACCAGGGAGCAGAATACCAGAGGGACCACCAGCATCTGCATCAGGCGGATAAAACCATTTCCCAGTACATAGAGAATACCGTTGATCAGAATCGTATCTCTGAAGTACCCTTCCGGCATATAATAATGGATCAGTACACCACATACCGCACCGGTTAACAGGGCGATAAAGATTTTGGTGGACAGACCGAGTTTTTTCTTTTCTTTTTTGTGTTTTTCCACTATTCCAGTCCTCCGGTTTCTTTCATGTAGGAAGCCAGTGTCTCTCTCCAGCCACTGGGTTCTTCGATGCCGGTGAGACGCAGCATCATATTATCCAGTACGGAATATTTCTCCGGGGTGCCGTCTTTTACTGTGACGGTAAGCCGGTCCTCTTTTCCGGCAAGACGCAGGATCTCTTTCGCGAATTCCAGGCGTGTGCAGGAACCGCCACTGCATACGGCGTGATAGATGCCGTAATGATCGTTGTCGATGAAGAATTTTACCACGCGTGCAAGCTCTGCGGCGGAGGTAGGTACCGCACGGTCGTTATTTAGCAGTTCCATAGTAGATACCTGGGAGTCCGCGGCAGCTTCGAGTACTTCATTCAAAAAGTCTTTGCCAATGCCATAGATCCAGGAACTGCGGATAATGACATAGCGGGTCATCAGCTGGATGACGAATTTCTCTCCGGCATATTTGGATTTCGCAAACAGCCCCACGGGATTTACATCATCGAACTCATTATAGGGTGTGTCGGATGCGCTGGAAAATACATCATCCGTAGAGATCTGGATGAGTTTTGCCTGAATGCTCTCCGCAGACTGCGCCAGATTTCTCGCACCTACGGCGTTTACCTTGTAAGCCATATCTGTCTCCGACTGCGCTGCACCGGCGGAAGGATGATATCCTGCACAGTTGATGACGACATCGGGACGATTGCGGTGTATGAACAGGGAAACTGCATGTTCATCCGTGATATCCAGCTCGTCCTTATCGGTTTCGTATAATTCATATTCCATCATGTCTAACAACCTGATCAACGCCTGCCCCATGTGACCGAGGGAACCGACGATCCATATTTTTTTCATTGTGATATAACCTCCTGCAATTTGTGTGTAACTGAGAACAATATAACAAGTATATCATAGGAAAGATTCCCGGGAAAAGAGAAAATTAAAAAGTGAGAGAAACTCCATAAAAATTGATATTAACAGGGAGAAAAGGATTTGCTATACTAACCACAGAGAGCAGAATCCGAAGGAAAAGCTCAGGATATATTTGACAGACAGAATCTGGAAAGGCAGGGAGTTTATATGGCAAAATTACGTCTGGGTGCATTGGAAGCCGGCGGTACAAAAATGGTCTGCGCTATTGGGGATGAGAACGGTACAATTTATGAACAGGTATCGATT
>OJOP01000427.1_pt1 | contig 27877 bp, 26 predicted proteins | sample 1598161 | NCBI WGS metagenome assembly OJOP01 (sample SAMN01915206, study PRJEB22387) | human gut metagenome | isolation source: stool | host: Homo sapiens | place: USA | reverse complement strand
AATCCTCATATTTCCGGTTCTGTATTTTATCACCCAACTCCATCAAAGCCATATTTGTTACTCCGTTTGTGTAATGCCAATTCAAATATTTACTATTGACACGCATATCCGGGTTTAAAGAAACATTATCCAAAGAAGTGTATACTTTACCTGTTTTTACATCCTTGAATTCATAAACCGTAGAAGCAACAATACGATCGGCTATCTTTATAGCCATCTCTTTAGCCACAGCATTGTCCTGTGCCAATAAAGGAAATAATCCCATTGCAAACAATAAAATGCCTGCACAACCATAACGTTTAACCATACAACCTAAATTTAATTTTTTATTTTTATACTAACAACCTCTATATTCCACCGAAATAAAAAGTCCGGCTATCTTTAATATTCTTCAAAGATAAAGCCATCTTCCCGTTTCGTACAAATTTTCATCCTACTTTTTAAGGGTAATATCCACATTTTCAGTTTTAGAGTATATAATGTGCTCATGATTTTATACTAAGAGAAAGAAATTCTGTTCATGATTCCTGTAACAAGAGTAACAAATGTAAATCTAACTCATTATCAACACGCTAATTATTTCTGTGTAAGTTCTGAGATCAACACTGAATTTATTATGTAAATTTACTAAAATGTTTGCATGAAAGGTTTAGCTCCACACACGCTGCAAGTTTTTGAAGCTGTTTCTAAGTTGGACTGCATCAAATCCTATCTCTTGGTAGGTGGCACTGCCTTGTCATTGCAAATGGGAACTCGGCAAAGTGAAGACTTGGACTTTATGAAATGGCGTACCTCTAAAACAGAGAAAATGGAAGTGGCATGGTATCAGATAGAGAAACAATAGTGAAACAACAGCTATATATTAGGAGTAAATCAACCAAGAGCAACAGATTTATATCTGGAGGATCTGCAAACAAAAAAGGCTGTATTCCGTTAGGAATCAGCCTTTTAGTTTGTGGACCAGCCTGGGCTTGAACCAGGGACCTCCAGATTATGAGAACGATAAGATGATAGCCTACGATAGTCCGTTTTATTAATCTTTGTTGAATATCAAGTAGTTGCAAAATTCGCTATCCTCTATGAAACTCACCAAATACCCCTAACTGAAACCGTTTGTTTACGCATTGTTTACGCGGAAAACTGCCAGATTACCCATCTGGAGTTATGCTAAATGCAGTTCCATTGTATGATGCATAAAACATCATGCCACTGCAAAATGTATTACCACTCTAAATATAGATAGATAGTAAGGGCACTCTGACACTTTTGATACTGACTCTGACACCAAACTTGTCATTTATATGTCGACTTAGACACCAACTTGGACACTAACTCAGACACTTTTAATCCAAACTCAGACACTAAACTTAGACACTCTGACACTGGTGTGAGCACCGACTCTGACACTTCCACGTCATCTTGGGCACCAGAAGAGCAAATTATGACACTAACAATGAGCCACCCCTGACACTTAGCATCTTAAAGATTAAATTTATGCCGTATGTTATAATAAAAATGAAAAATAATCATTATTTTTGCAATCAAAAGATGCAATAATGGAAGATGTAAACAGAATTAAACTCGTTTTAGTAGAGAAAAAACGTACCAGTAAATGGCTTTCAGAACAAATGGGAGTTAATCCATCAACGGTATCAAAATGGTGTACAAACACATCGCAGCCAGATATAGCTAGTCTGCTAAGAATTGCAGATTTGTTGGAAGTAGATATTAAAGAACTAATAGTTCGTGAATACAAAGCCTATTTATTATCGCAAACTTGATTCTCAATTATGCGAACATTGTATTCGCACATCACGTTTATCTTTGCAAAAAATATCATGACATGCCGACAAATAAGAATGCTTTAACAAGATACAAATACCTTGATGAAATGCTGTCCGACAGACATCATTTCTATGACATTCATGACCTTACAGAAAAATGTAATCAGAAACTTATTGATGCGGGATTCCCTGAGGTATCTCAACGATGTATAGAAAAAGACATAAACTATTTAGAATACGATCCATTCTATGCAGAAATAGAACGCTATAGGGTTAATGGCCGTAGATGTATTAAGTATAAAAACCCTTCTTTTACCATCTTCAGGAAAGAACTGAGTGAAGAAGAAAGCAACTTAATATTGGAGGTCCTTAATACAATAGGACAATTCGATGGCCTGGCTCATTTTGAGTGGCTCGACCGCTTTAAAATGGGACTTGGGTTAAAAACACGTCCACGTATCATTAGCTTTAGCAATAACCCATACCTACAGAACTCTAACTTATTGGGTGTACTATTTGATAACATCTCAAATCAAGTTGCCGTAAGATTGGTGTATCACACTTTTACAGATAAGAAAACTAAAGAAATTATCTTTCACCCTTATCTGCTTAAACAATACAATAATCGTTGGTACTTGATTGGTGCTGCTGATGATGCCAAGATTCTCAATTTTGCCCTTGACAGAATTGATGCTGTGATAGCCCTTCCTGAAGTGAAATACAAACCATGTAATGGAGACTTAACAGACCGTTTTGATGATATTATAGGTGTAACCCTGTATGAAGACAAGAATGTTGAACATATCTTGTTTTGGGTAAGCAATTTATCTATGGCCTACGTAAACACAAAGCCTATTCATGGTTCGCAACGCCAATATAAAGGTGAAAAAGAAGAGGAATTCCGTAGCCAATATCCATCACTCAACGAGGGTGCATTCTTCTCAATAGATTGCATACCTAATTATGAGTTAATACGTGAACTATCCTCCTTTGGCAAAGAACTTGTTGTATTATCACCTTCATCCATCCAAGAAGATATTTTTAATCGAATAAAATCAATGCTTGATAGTTATTTCGAAGTGCGAACATAGAGTTCGCTTCCTGCATTTACCTTTGCAGCAGAAATAATAAAGAACAAGCATTATGAACGCTCAGAATACCAATAACGTTTTTGTTTTCGACATGGACAATACATTAATAAAAACGGACAAAGCCAACAACCTCGCCTATTCCGAGGCTATAAACTTGGTACTGGGTATTAAATATGGTATTGACCATAGCGAGAGATTTACAAGAGATAAGTTAAAGACTGTATTTCCGAATTTGACAGAAACTCAATTTAGCGAAATAGTTGCACATAAAGAACAGTGTTTTGTATCGTACATTAAAGAAACAGAATTGAATCATAATCTATTCATGCTTTTGAAAAGTCTCCATCATGAAGGATGTCATACTATTTTATTGACTAATAGCCGTTCAGAAAGAGCAATTAACCTATGTAACTATTATGACCTCACGAAATATTTTGTTCGGCGTTTCTTTTATGAGGATTGTATTGACAACAAATACACACTTCTTAAATCTATGGGATACGACTTGCAGAACGTAGTGTTATATGAAAATGAAGAAGATTCTTCCTTAGAGGCTAATGCTAACGGAATCAATATAGAAAAAATCATCAAAGTAGAATTTTGAAAGATATGAAGCAATTTATAATTCAACCAGAAACCAGTCTCTGTCGCAAAAAAGAAGGTGGTTTCGGAAAAACTCTACAACAGGATATAGTTGCTTTTTATAATAGCGATTACCAGGGTGGAGGTAACTGGCGTATATCTGGCACGATTGAAAATCTTATCTGTACTTTTAAGAATGATGTCACGACATATCCATCGAAAACTCTTAATAATGCAGTAGTCAAGTTTGCTCAAATTCTTAAAGCAGACTTACCGGAGATTTTACGTCTTAGCGGGAAACAGAATCTTCGTGTCTGTGTGATTCCAAGATCAAAACGAGAAAATTCATATCGCCCTGATCAATTATTATTAAGAGCCACAATCCAAATTGCCGCACAACGATTAAATGGTTTTATGGATGGCACACATGATATCATCAGGCACACTGATACCGCAACAACTCATTTGGCTCGTAGTGGTCATGGAGGCTCGGGTGAACTACCTTATATTGGAATAACAAAAGATACATGTAGTATCTCGGATGATGTAATCGGGCAAGATATATTGCTTGTTGACGATCTTTATACTAAGACCGTTAATATTGATGAGGATTGTATACAAGCCCTACTGGACAAAGGAGCGAGAAGTGTTACCTTTTATTCTATAGGCAAAACTTTATCAAGATATTAAACTTAAAGCCATTGACATGAAGTGTTCTGAAAACGCATTAAACATTCTAACTGTTCGTTCTTTTCCTCAAAAAGGGCCAGCATGGATAGATAAGAATTTACATGGCAACGAAAACTTGTCTGTTTTGTATAAACTCTTGGAAACTAATGAATACGAGTTCTTGAAGAAAAGAGATAGGATAGAATCTGCCATCAATCAACTTGGAAATAGCATTGATGGTCTTGTTGCCATTGGGGATGCAGATTTTCCTCATATACGAGGAACTGTAAAACCCGTAGACAAACCTTTTGCTCTTTTCTATAAGGGAGATATAAGTTTACTCAACAAAGACAATCTGAATGTCGCTGTAATTGGTGTTCTTAATCCCGATGATAAAATAGAACTGACAGAACGGATGGTAACAACTGAAATTCTAAAACATAACGCAACCATTATTAGCGGTCTCGCTCTTGGTTGTGATTCGATTGCTCATAAAACATCATTGGAAAGAAGTGGTAAAACAATTGCTATCCTGCCAAGTCCGCTTGACAACATTTTACCTAAAGAGAATGTCGAATTGGCAGAGAAAATCGTTGAAAATGGCGGCCTACTTATTAGCGAGTATTACGAAACGCCCAAAAGTCGAAACGACATGATAAGTAGATTTGTTGTAAGAGATAGGCTTCAAGCCTTATTTTCAGATGCAGTGCTACTTGCCGCCAGTTACGCTCCCAATAATTTAGGTAACGACTGCGGGTCAAGACATGCAATGGAAAAAGCAAAAGTATATGGTATAAAGAGGGGGGTTATCTATAATGATAGTAAGCACTGTAATATAGCGATGTATGACTTAAACAGACAAATACTTGCAGAAGATAGGAATGTTATTCGCATAGATTCTACCAACATGTCTGAAGCGGTTCTTCGATTGGTCACCACGTCTAATGAACAAATGTTATTTTAAGGTATAATTGATTATAAAATTTTGCGTGAGATATTATGGATAGAGTAAATACAGCCATCTGGGAGAATAACAAATTTGAACACAATCATTGTCTGTGTTATTCAGAAGCAAAAGGATTGTATGTGGCAAGAGTTCCTCTTGCTCCTAAGGAGGATGTGCTATTTCTCTCTCATAACCATAATGGTTTTTGGAAAAAACAAGTTTCGCTAACTAAGGAGAATCTGACAATTCAAGTTGAAACGAATTTCGGCTATGGAATTCGGACATATATGAGAGCTATCATTGAGAGAAATGGACAAAGATTGCTGGATTTTGATAAATCCAAAATGTACATTCTTAACCATTGTAGCGTCACGACATTAAGTGTGAAGCCTTACGAATGGGAAGAACTATTTAATAAAATCATCTCTATATCAAAAGGATTTAATTCCAACCAATGTACTTCATCTGCATTATCTTACGTTGAGGAAATCAATAACATCCTAAATAAAAAGGAAATTCTAGGTTCTTCGTCACTTTTGGGGCAGTTCATGTGTTAAAGCTAGTAAATTTATTGCCTAACAAGGTAATGCTTGTCCTATTGAACATGTGTCTTTTGATAGCTTTAATTTTATTCCCTTAAATAAGCTGGTATAGTCTATAGATAAAGGTGTTTAGTATATTTTACTGCCCCAAAAGTGACGAAGAACCAAATTCTAATTAAAGCTACATTCGATAAGGAAAATGCAACAATTTGGAATAACGAGTATCTTGTTACTCTTTTCGCTGCAAATAAGATTAGAGACCTTATTAAAGGATATAACATGGCGAATATTACAGATGAATATTTTTCGGACAAATGCGCTCAACTATACAAGAATTTTCTACAAAAGATACAAAAAATTGAAATTAATCTGTCGGACAGCAGAGCAATACAGTTGGCTGAAACTCTATTCCTGATTCATGAATTTATGACAAAAAATGAAAAAGGACTGGACTTTTTAGGGTGTTTTATCTCAAAATCATAAATAAAGGAGCAGAACGAACATAGGCTTCGTCTATATTTAGTACCTTTGCAGAAGAAATAGCGGTCTTTGATAAGTTTGGTAAACTGAAACATCATTTGAACTTTTGTTCGGCGTGGTGCAAACCCTACTCTTGAAAGAGAGTAGATTCGCTGGATATCTCCTCGCTTGCCGAGGGGACGGCAATGTTAGTACGTTAACGTGATAACACTGTATTTTCTATTATTTATATTATTTGAATTTATAGTATTTATAGTATTGTAGTTTTTACATAAAGAAAAGACGTTTTGGTAAATCAAGCCTCAAAGACTGCTTTTATTTAAATTGAAAACAAGGATGGATAAGAAACAAATAGTCAAACAGGCATCTCAGCTCAATTCGAAAGAAGATTTGCTGAATCTCCTCAATCGTATCAAAAGAGACGAAATTGAGGAGATGGGCTTTGATGCCTCTAAGTTTCACCCATTCACAATGCGCCACATAAATTATTATTGCAACCCTAATAATGTATTCCACCGATATCGCCAGTTTCATATCAAGAAAAAATCTGGTGGTACAAGAATAATCACAGCTCCAAGAAATCGCAGCTTTATGATGATATTACAAGCTGTAAATGAAATTTTGAAAGCGATATACACGCCTTCAGATTATGCTATGGGCTTTACCGAAGGCAGGTCTGTTGTTTCCAATGCTACTATCCATAAAGGGCAAAACTATGTTTTCAATATCGACCTGAAAGATTTTTTTCCAAGTGTAGAACAATTCCGTGTATGGAAAAGACTTCAATTAAAGCCTTTCAACTTTCCGAAGCAAATAGCAAATATAATTGCTGGTCTTTGCTCTATGCGTCAAACAAGAGAAATTATTGACGAGACAAAAGAGCATAAAAATGATAAGAGGTACAAATATGTTTTACCGCAAGGTTCCCCTGTGTCACCAATCATTACAAATATGATATGTGATACGTTGGACAGACGTTTGGCTGGACTAGCACATAGATTTGGACTTTGTTATTCCCGATATGCCGATGACATAACCTTCAGTTCAATGCACTATGTGTATGCACCTAATGGCAAATTCCGCACTGAATTGTGCCGTATAATTTCAGACCAGGGCTTTACTCTTAATGAGGACAAAACACGTCTTCAAAAGGTTGGTGCACGTCAAGAGGTAACCGGAATCATCGTTAGCAAAAAGCTTAATGTTACGAAAAAGTATGTTAGGGATATCCGCAATATACTTTATATTTGGGACAGATATGGATACACTGCTGCAATAGCTAAGTTCCTTCCTAAATACAAGGCTGCTAAAGGTCACGTCAAAAAGGGGAACCCAGACTTGCAGAATGTTATCGATGGGAAACTCATGTATCTGAAGATGATTAAAGGTGAAGAAGATTCTGTATACATCAAATTATACACAAAATTTCAATCACTCGTAAATCGAGATACATCTCTGGATAAGACTAATACCTATGGTATTTCTTATGTGGAGACTACACCAATCTTAAAATTTGAGCATACTAATGGGACGATAGTTGTTTTTGTTCACGATGAAGGAGATAAACGCCACGCTGAATTTATTCTTGGCGAGAAAAAACAATATGCGACAATCATGTCCGTTGTAAAGACAGAGGAGGTAAAAGAGAATTTGGCCATTTCTAACTGTAGGAATTCTAATGGTGAAATGTTTTGGCTCATACATTCACTTGATAAAGTAACAACGTTCAAGCCGGAGCCTGTCGATATAGACGAATTAAATAATGATTTAGACTTACTATTAAGCACATGACATGGATGAAAAAATAAAAGCCACGATTCATAAGATAAGACTTCTTGCAGAACAAAATTCAGAGTTCTCACAGGAAATGCGGAAACTGTTTGGAAAAGCGGATTCCGCATCTGATGTTAATATGAGTTCGAACATCTCTGCTGATATTACAGCTATTCGATCTGCCTTGGAAATAAGAGGGAATGCTAGTATAACATATAGCTTTGTCAAAAATCAAAGGCTTCGTGACCAACTCATCATTGATAACCTTAGGATGGAAAACGCTGCTTTAAATTTACAGGATCCGGAAGCAGACCGTTTCTATGTGTTCTGTGTCAATGCTTTTTATCAAGTCGAGAATATCATAAATTATTTTTACCACACAACCTTCCCTGAAATTGAATCATTATTGAAGGAAATAGAAGATTCCACACAAAATGAAAAAAATGATTTCAAATTCAGACGTACAGGAAAGGAACAGAATGTAGGTAGTATTCCCGTAGCTCATAAACTTAACGCCTTTTTCAATGCAAATTTGCCAGAAGATCAATCTTTGAAATGGTCTATTGGTACTCTTAGGCAAGTTAGGAATGAAGGAGAGCATAGATGCGACATCATTAGACAAGAAAAAGATGAAGGTAACAACTTGTATAAATTCTTCAAATCCAAAACATTTAATTATGTTAGGATAGATCTTATCAAATTTGTTAATGCAGTAGAGAATAAGCTAAAAAATCCAGATAAGGAAGAAAAGATAAAATCTGAAATAAAATCAATTTTGCCCAGTGCTTGTTATGTTTTATTGAGAGGAAATAGTGTACCTCTCCCTAATAAACTATTTGCAAAGATTAGACATCTTAAAAATGGTGATAAGATAATTCTAACCATTATTGGTAATAAAATAAATGATGTGATCGAACTATAGTATTGAAATTGTTAATATATGAGCAAGATAAAACCAAAAGAATGTCAAGATGTTGAGTTTAAACGTATTTGGAAAGATGAATACTTGAAGTGGATTTGTGGTTTTGCAAATGCACAAGGTGCCGTCATGTATTTCGGTGTAGATGACGACCATGAAGTATGTGGTCTAAAAGAAAGTAAGAAACTATTAGAGGATATTCCAAACAAAGTGGTCAACTACATGGGACTGGTCGTTGACGTTAACCTTTATGAACAGGATGGTTTTGATTACATTGAATTGGTTGTTGAACCGAGCAATGTCGCCATCAGCTATAAGGGTAAGTATTATTACCGTAGTGGTAGCACCATGCAGGAACTTAATGGTATATCCTTACAGCAGTTTTTGCTGAAGAAGATGGGACGTTCATGGGATGACATTACAAACGAACGTGCCACATTGGATGATATAGACCGCAAGGCTATAGACTATTTCTTGAAGAAAGGAATAGAAGCACAACGTATTCCAGAGAGTGAGCGAGACGCTTCCACGAAAGATGTAATTGAAAGTCTTGGTCTGCTTGATGACAACAACAATCTAAAGAATGCCGCTATACTCCTGTTTGGCAAGAAGCCACAAAGATTCTTTCCAAGTGTAGTGTTTAAGATTGGCAGGTTTGGAAAGGACGAAGCCGATTTGATGTTTCAGGATGTCATTGAGGGCAATATTATTCAGATGGCAGACAGTGTGATGGAGGCTTTACAGGCCAAATACCTCGTATCACCAGTACGCTTTGAAGGGATGCAGCGCTATGAGACACTGGAAATTCCCAAGGAAGCTATGCGTGAAATTCTATATAATGCCATTGCACATAAGGACTATACGGGGTCAGATATTCAAATGCATGTATATAACGATTACATTGAAATCTGGAACGATGGCGAACTGCCAGGTGGTTATGATGAAGCTGTGTTGTATGGAAAACATTCATCTAAGCCGCGAAACAGAAATATTGCCAATACAATGTTCAAAGCAGGCTTCATAGACACATGGGGACGCGGTTTCAGAAAAATACGTGAAGGATTTGAAAAGGCAGGTATACCAATGCCTAAGGTGGAAAATTTCTGTGGCGGTGTACGGGTTACTATTGGGCGAACAAAATTTATGCAAATGACAAATGTCGCAAGTGATGTCGTAAGCGATGTCGTAAGTTTGTCGCAAGTTCAGTTGACTGACAGACAGCATAAAATTGTAAATCTTATAAAAGAGAACTCATTTATATCAGCACAAGAAATGTCTGTAGCTTTGTCAGTAGTTCATCGTACAATTCAACGTGACCTTTCAGCCATGCAGAAGATGGGTATTTTGGTACGGGAAGGTAACACTAGTGCCGGGCATTGGGTCATTATTCACAAATAGGATAATGATAAATATATTAAACCAAAGAGCAGCACCGCTTTGGAGTTGCTCTTTGATTCTTTTTGGGGAAAGCCGTGGTACAAAGCACCTCCGTATGGTTGAGTTTTGTAAAGCTAAAACCTGAATATGATACTGATAGTGCCTCTGCAGGATTACAATCAAGAGCCCCAACTCTGTTCCTACCTCTATTATCAATTCCGATCAATCTGTTACTCACTATGGAAAAGTGGAAAACACACCTCTTAGTTTCAAGTGGCACAATATACAACCAATCCTAATACTCCCGTATAAACAAGCAGGGATATCACCAAGACTTTCATCCAGAAGTCCGAGTACCAAACGCCTTCATTCTGTCTGAGAATTTTGCGCATATTGGATTTATGCTCGGTGATAAGCCTCGTTTGTTCGGCACGGTGTTTTGCCAACACCGAATTCCAACTTTCTATAGAATGGTCTATCAGTTGCTTAAGCTTTGCAAGTTGGTCAGGGGTAATTGTTGTTTTGAATTTCGTGTCTCGTTCAGCTTTCACAATGGCATTGCAGATGCCATTGACAATATTATCGCAACTGCCAACTGCCGCTTTGAGCGCACCCTCAATGTGACATTCGGCAGCGATAGCTTTCTCCAAATCCTCATTGAACTTTATCAGCGTTTCTTTTGCCTCTCTGATTTCTACGAGAAGTTTATCAATTTCTTGCTTTTCTGACTCAATTTGTTGGTTCATTTCAACCTTCTCCAGCATGTCATTGACATTTATAGGCGATGTGCCTCTTGATTTTCCTATACCCATGTTCTTGTATTTATAAAAAGTGAATTATCTGTGCAGCCCTTTCCTGCGTTTGCACATGTTGTTTGCCATTCGTGCGCAACGGCGTGCCCATTCAAGTTCATCCTCGTCCTTGTCTTTTCCCCAACCTCCAGTGTCAGAACCGCCACCGCCACTTGAAACAGCTATACTGGTAGCAGCATCCATATATCCTGCAAAGAGTAAAAGAGCCGTGTGTTGTATCTCTTTAATCTTAGCTAACGGATGAGTTTCCTCCAAAGAACAATCTTGCCGGATGATATTGTCAGCGGCTTCGGGTATCTCTACATGGTAGCTGTGATATTCGTCTGTCGCAATATCGTAATGCTTTATAACAGGCAGTAAAATAGGAGTCAAATCTGCTGTCTGTGTTTGTTGAGGAATAGATTTTGTTGGCTCGGATTTCCTTTCCTGCGGATGCAATTTTGCCCAAGTAGCTTCTATCTTTGATGGAGTCAGATTTCTCCCGATACCCAACACGGATGATTTATAATTTGAGTTACCCCGTTTGACTGAATAACCATAAACTTTTCCCTTATCATTTTCTTGTATGTGTACTTTGTAACCCCGTTTTGTCAGTTCCATTTCATATTGTCGCCAACTGAATTTGTCCATTGTACGAAGTATCTCCATACAACAGTTTGAGATCTCCTGCCTGTGCCGTATGCCGATTTCTTTGGACTGTACCCATCCTCGTTTTTCGTTGATGATATTCGCAGCCATGACTGCCCTCTCACCAATCTTATGGCTATCGTTGATTTTTCCGTTCATATCCACACGGTTGGCATCAATGTGCAGGTGAAGAATGCCACTTTTAGAATCACGATGCAGGGCGGTTATGTATTGCGAACCTTTGAGATTGGTCTGCTTTGAGGAAGCCCGTTTGGTCTTTTGGGAAAGGTCTATGGAATCGAATACCTGTATGAACTCATCTGCCAAACGTACCCAGTCGTCCATCGTCCAGTTTCGGCTCTCTTCCTCGGATGGGGAAATTTCAATTCTTATCACATTTCTGCCAAGAGGTCTGCCCTTGTTGATTTTCTCGGCAAACATCTTCTGCACGAGCATCATCCGACCGTACATTGCTTCCGGTGAAATATCATCGGGCAACAGGTTGGCTTTGACTACATCCGCTCTGTCTTTATTGACGGAATATCTTATGGCATTTGCACCATGCGGTATGGTACTGGCTTTTGCTATCATAACGGGTAAGGAAATTTATTCGGTAAGATAATTCTCTATCTGGCTCCAGCGGTTGATTAGTTGCGTGGCTGTCATCATCCATTGTTCCACAAAGCGTGTGTCACTGAAATACATGGCTCGTTTATCCGCTTGGATGGATTTCACGGCAGCCGCAATACGGATGAGGTCGCCTCTTGCATCCGTCAGGCTGCACAAGGCTTCTACCTCACGCTCAGACAACCGTTGCCGTGGATGCTGCCCTAAAGCAGTGCGGCGCACATAGTTGCTCATGGACAAACCGCAGGTCTTGGCAAGTTCTTTCGCTTGGGTGTATTCCTGCTCCGTTACTCTGGCTTCAAGTCGCAAGGTACGCCTCATAACTTTCTTGTCATTTTCTTCGTCAGCTTCATTGCTAATATTCTTTTTCTTCTTCATGTTTTGTTATATTATAAGTGAGACATCAATCTAAAAAGGGACAGCACGGTGGGAGCTTGCAACTGTCGGAATACGCCTATGTGGTACGAATAAGCGAAGCAAATTTGTGCGACATAGGAACTTCTTGCAAGACCCCACACAAAAATATAGGCATCATCGCCATATCCAATATGACTAAATCTGACTATCTGCCGAAATATCCTCATTAGATTCTTCCCCTGCCGTAGGCTGTGGAGGAGCCGAATTGGTAGGAACAGAAGAAAATGGAGAGAGCAGTTCGCCTTCGTTTGATATAATAGGCATTTTGCCTACGAAGGAAAAAACTGCATCAGAAACGTAGGTTTCATTCATTACTTCTGTTTGTCTACACTCATTCGAGTTGGGTAAATTTCCCTCCATACAGCTATCCGAATCCTCCAATGGAGCCATTGACAAAACGGGTACGGTATCATCGGACATTGCTGGTGCGTTCTTCTTTTCGTCTTGTCGGTCTTTTAGTCGGACATAAAAAGGGTTGTCTATGCGATTGCCATTTTCCATCCATGCCGATACACATTTCAGCGTGTGGACGCTTGTTCGGTTGCTCTGCGTGGATGTGACAATTCCCAACTGGTTCATCTTATCAAGTACACGGGATATGGTCTTCTTGTCATAGCCTAACTTGCAGGACAAATCCACTTCCGAAAGAACGGCTTGTCCTACTCGCAATGTCGTAGAAAAGCCTTTCGTGGTATAGTCTGTTTCTTTTAGCACCACAGCCTCAGTAAGTTGGTGCAAAATCTTCATACGGTCAATGCCGTATTTGCTTCCTGCCAGATACGCAAGTTGCTCTGACGAAAGCACTATACAATAGTTCAAATCTGTTTTCATCGTCTGTATAATTTGAGATGGTTTATAAATGGTGCAGCCAAAAGAGAAAGTCAGCGGTGCATACCGTAACCTCTCTCCGGCATATAATATTCCTTGTCGTATGCGATGTGGTCAAGTACGTTTTGTAGCCTGTCCAGTTGTTGGCTGTCCAATACACGTATGGCGGCAATGGTAATGTTCTGTGAAGCGATACGGCGGTGTTCACAATTCCGCTCTGATGTATTTCCGTCTCCATCGGCATGGACACTTCGCAGGTAATTGTTCACCGCCTCGGTCTGTTCCTTGCTTGGAAAGGTGGAGGGATAACGGTCTTGAACATACGTAATCATGTGGCTGACCGCATTTGCTAGCAAAGGGTCACGTTCTTGTAGCTGTTTGATAAGTTCTTCTTTTCTCATATTGTGATTTATATTGTCCCATGTCCCAAGCATTTTTATAACTTTCTATTTTGCTTACTTTCTGTTTTTATTCTTTTTCGAGGGCAAAAGGGGGACAAGGGGACATTAGTTTTTTCTTTTCCCTTATTTTGAAATTAGAATGGTAATTCCAGTTCACTTGGCAGTGTTGCGCAGGACTCTTCACTTGGAGCGTCCACCCTCACCCATGGGTATTTAGTCCGTCCCGTCTTATCGCAGTAGGCTGGATGCAACCCCTTGACCTTCTCCTGTTCACTCCGTTTCCAATTGGGAAACATGGACATCAGGCGGTTGATGTATTGCGAAGTGTATTTGGACGGATTTCGTCTGACTAAATCATTGGGCAGTTCCTCTATTATCTGCCGGGCACAAACCATATTGAGTGAGGTCATTGTGGAATTTGGCTCTGAGTATGCTCCTTTCTGATAAGCCAGTCGTGTCGGAATCATCCAGCTTGCATATTGGATTGGAACCTCACGTTCCAGATACATTTCAATATCTTCCATAATGGGGTCAACAAGAATGTTGGAATGTTGCATCTGCACCTCGTTGGCCTCATTCTCCATGTCCGGTGACAAGTAGAGTTTCATTCCTTGCTTATAATATGTATATGCCTCTGCCCATAGTTGAGGAACGGAACGCTGTAAACTTTCCAACCAATATGACACATGACCGTTACCTTTGACCGGGATAATCCACCATCGGCGGTTTCCATTGTCTCCTTGCAGGAAATTCATTTCATTAGTAGTCGCTGCAAAGACATTGTGCCGCATGAACTCCACCACCTTATGCCCATAAGCCGGACGCATATAATCACTGCAACGGCTTAGAAAAGCCTTGGCAGCTTCTGCATCATTCGCACGTTTCAAACCGTTCAACTCACTGATTTCAATAATCCAGCCATTGGTTATGGTCTCCACTTTCTCCTTGTCACCGCTGGCAAAAGAAAATGAGTCGTTGAACCATCTCCCACTGATGGCCTTGAAAAAGGTGCTTTTACCAATACCTTGGGGACCGGGCAAGGTCAATACGTTGTCAAACTTGCAACCTGGATTGAATACTCTAGTTACAGCCGCCACAAACCAAAGTTTTGTCTGTTCTCTGACAAGCGGATTGTCCTCGGCTCCAAGATAATCTATGATGGTTGTGGCTATGCGAGGTTGTCCGTCCCATGTCTCTTGTGTGATGAATTCCTGTACAGGATTGAAACTCCGTTCAGAAGAAGTGGTCTTCAGTATCTCAAATACTTTGTTCTGCGTCAGGCGTATTCTGTATGTTCTTTCCAGATAGTCCTGTATCTTTCCTGCCGACTCTTCATCTATCTTGTTTCCGTTGACATTGCGGAACAAAGGGCAGAAACATACATCGTCCTGACAGAAGGTATCGTACCTTATCTGACTAAGATTCTCATCCAGTGTGAAAATAAGCCGGAGATTACTGATGGAACGAACCGGATTCCCGTAACTGTCTGTTGCCAGATTCTTTTTCCAATTCTCTTCCATACCGCTATTCTTTGATATGGATGCCACCAGATTCCTTTGCCAAAGCCAATGCAAGGTCTGCATCCACTACGATTTTTCGTCCTATCTGTGTGATAGCCTTATCTATGATACCGCTTTTCTTAATGCGGTTTGCCGTGGGTACACTGCATCCGAACACACGGGCGATTCCCTCTATGCCATAGTAGTTGCCTTTGGATGCCACTTGGGGAGTAACCGTTTCTGTGTTTTCCACGCTCTTGGTGATGAGAAAGCAAAGTTCTTCGCCCGTCATCATGGCGATAGGCTTTTGGAGTAATTGGTTGAGATTGAGTTTTTCTTCCATACCTTTACTTGTTTGATGATTAAATACTTTAAGTATCGGTTCAACTCTGTGAAACCGATTTCGCAAGCAAAGGTAGTGTGTGAAACTCTGTGTATTGGTCGGTTTATTTATACCTTAATTTTGCCGACCGAATTACAACAGATGTTTGCAAAGTAAATACGGATAGCTGGATTTCCCAACTACCCGTTATTGGCAAAATAGTCCGTCCATCGGTCTATTATCCGTTTTGCTTTGGTGTAACTGCTTCCTCTTTGGGGTGAGTTCAAAGTAAGTTCCTTGATTTCCCCGTATCGCTTCTGCGGAATGTCATGCCCATAATGCCGTTGGGATAACTGTTCGATGGCACGGTGGAATGTCATGTATCTTGTGGACGCTTTTATCTTGCCAGACTTTACCAATGATTTCAACAGATAGGCAAGACTTATGTCCTCTGTATTCTCTTCAAGAAACAAAAGGACACCCTGCTTGATACGTTCCTTGTCGCCCAAAAGAATATCATCCAATGATTGTATCACCTTTCTATTGCCTCGCCTGCCTTTTATTTTTCGTAAGGCAAACATCACCTCCTTCCAGATTTCTGGGTTACACTTCTCTATAGTATCTTCCCAGTCTGCTTTGGTTTCTGTACCCATCTCTATACTTCCATTGACAAGCAGGGTAACGCATGACTTTACAAGAAGCATATCGCCATGGTCAACCTCTTCACTGTTCAGCAGACGATTAAGCAACTTTGTCATACGGGACAGACCATGGTCAAATACCACGAAATAACACATGCAATAAGCCAAGTCCTCTTTCTTTTCAATCATGCGGTCATACAGGTTAGTCATGAACCCACCAATGAATACTGTATGAGAGAGGAAAATAATTTGAGAGATATAGGTCAGGAACTGATAAACCATTTTCCTTTCCAGCTTACTCAACAGATAACATCCTTTGCTGTTTCTCATGAGTTTATCTAATTGTTCGGACAAATAGGATTTTAACTCCTGTGGCAGATGATTCCATATTTCAATAGGCGTTTCAGAATGAACCATCAGTAGCCCTGACTTTGGAGAAGTAAGCAGTTCTACCGTGCCTGTTTTCACATTGATACCTATCCACAATCGTTTGTTTGTGATACATCTGGCGATGATCTCGGTATATTGGCCAGCCCATTGTTGGTTTGCAATGTCTGACACATCCTTGCCGTTCACAAAATCAGAGAGCCAATTATACATCATCAGGGCTTCGGGTGGAACGCAGTCACGCATCATCAGATACATATCCATTAAAACAGACATATCGCCTTTAGCCACAGCATCGATGCGCTTACAAAAGTCAGCATACACTTTTTCGTTAGCTGATTTCCATGCACGGATAGCCATATCAGCCGCATTCTTCCTTTTGGAATAGGATTTTACCCTTTCTATGAAATTTATCATCAGCATTACGGATTAAGGTTGTCTGAATAATTTAAGCAGTTCTTCTGTGGACATGCTTGCCAGCTTCGCCAACAGAGCATCCCTTTCAGAAGAATTCTCCAAGTTTAGTAGTTTTGAATTATTCTGCATCTGTATATCAAGAGGATAATGCTCAATGTAGATTTGAGTAATGGCATGATCAGAAGTGGAATGCCCCATGCTTTCAGAGATATAATCCATATCCACTCCGGCATTATGCAGATTAGTGGCAAACGAATGTCGGCACCATGTGCCGGACGGACAGATGGACTTATCCCAATTCAATGCCTCATGGCAAATCTTAATGACGCGGTCTTTCACGTTTGAGTTCTCTTGCATAGTGTATTTGCGGCGTAGCTCTTCCGTTTCCGCTCCTTTTAATATATCGGGGAACACAAAACCGTCCCGAGTCGGAGGTGCAGCTATCTCGTCCAAGATATATCGTAAGGGAGGGATTATAGGGACTATCACCTCTGAACCGTCAGCACTCCGTCGGGATGTTTTCTTTCGATTGAAGCGGAAAGCTTTGCCATTTGTCTGATAATAATAACTATTATAGGTCAAGCGGCCAGCATCAGCCATATTGAAACCGTTGCAAAGATATTGGGCAAGAAATAATCCCAATGAATAATGCGCACGTTGCACATATTCTTCCGACCAATGTTCAGGATATTTCTTTGAAACAAAAAGATTGTAGAGTTCTGTCATCTGACTTACGTTCAAGAAGCTCTGCTTGCGTTTTGCACTCTTGGGAATGCTCACAAGCCCTTTCTCTTTTTTGTTGGAAAAAGGATAGGGAACATTTTTGAGGTAGCCCTCATGCACACACCTGTTCCATACGGCACGACAACAGCGCAAGTAGATGCCGGCTGTGGTATCACTGATTTTTCCGACAATCGCACCATTTTCGTCTTTAACTCCATTGTGCATACCATCCTTCCATTTCTGTAGTTCTGCCGCACAGATGCAAAAGCCCTTGATTGCATTTTCTCCAAGAATCTTTCTGAATGATTTGAGCGCACACTCATAACTTTCTGCGGTGGTGAAACGTACTCCTCCATCTTCTGTACGCAATTCGTGAATGACTTGCTCCCATATACTAATAAAGGATTGTGATTGGGTTGTGTTCTCTTTGGATAGCACCACTTCTTCACCCATGATACATTGACGTACCATCTCAAATGTTAGGATGCCGCCTTTGTTCAGATTCATCAAGATTTCTTTGTACTTGGGGGCAATGGTATCTTTCCACTCTTTCTGAAGTTTGTAGTTCTCGCTTTTACATTTCATCGCATTGCAGACGTCCGAGAACTTTTTCTCAGTAAAAGAACTTCCAACTGTAAAGTAGAAGAACTTGCGGTCAATCGTGAAACGAAGAGATAATGGAAACTCACACGCATTCTTTCTGCGGGTACGTGAATCCAACACGATAGAGACAGAACAGTTACGCTCTTTGAAAAGAGACAATGACTTGGTTAATTTTTCCATTGCATTCATTGTTTATGTTCAACATAACCTCTGAATACAGCCGCTTTGCAATGTGAGGCGTACATATACAAAACGCTGCATATAACCACTGAGTCCCTATCCTTTGACAGATAAAAACATTGTCGTTATATGCAGCGGTGCAATCTCGTTGTCTCCTGTCGCTGACTGGTAACCGGGCTTCTGCTAATCGGTCTCAACCCCTGAAGCAACTCTCACGTATTGTTTGAAATAGAGTATCTTCCGACTAATACTCCCTCTACGCTTCGATTCATCGGAATGGGATGACCCTCCCACGAAGGTTAGACAAACTCACTTTTCCTTTTTTAGGAAAGAGCACCTCTTGGTCATGGTTTGCCATAAATGCATTGCATTTGCAAAGTTACAACATTATTCTGTAAATCAATATGCAAATGGAGTATATTTGAGTTTATTTAATCGTAAAGTGTTGTTTCACTAACAAAACTTCGGGTAAAGATATTACAGGATTGCATAGAGCATCATTGAAATTCTATGTGTAAGACACGGTCAACCCAAACCGTTTGTTTACGCATTGTTTACGCAAAGGCAAGAAAAAAGGAGTTGCGAAATTCGTAACTCCTTGATTTCTAAAGTGGACCAGCCTGGGCTTGAACCAGGGACCTCCAGATTATGAGTCTGTTGCTCTAACCAACTGAGCTACAAGTCCGTGCCACAATTTCCTGTTAGCAGGTGCAAAAGTAGTATATTCCCTTGAAACTTGCAAGATTTATCGCCCAAATTTTGATAAAAAGATTTAATTCCCTTATTCGTAAGGATATAAATTGTATTTTTGTGCACCATTAATTAATTTTGCTAAGCCGTATGGCACAAAAAAAACAGGAAACAGCCCTAACAGGGCTTTCGGACAAAGAAGTCCTTATCAGTAGAGAGAAGTATGGGAATAACCTCTTGACACCTCCCAAACGTCCTTCCATGTGGAAACTTTATCTGGAAAAGTTCCGCGACCCGGTTATACGTATTCTTTTAGTCGCAGCATTCTTTTCCTTAGTGATTGCCATTATTGAAAATGAGTATGCGGAAACAATCGGCATTTTCTTTGCTATTTTTCTGGCAACCGGTATCGGATTCTACTTTGAATACGATGCGAATAAGAAGTTTGACTTACTGAACGCTGTAGGCGAAGAAACACCAGTTACAGTAATCAGAAATGGGAAAGTACGGGAAATTCCCCGTAAGGAGATTGTAGTAGGTGATATCGTAGTTCTGAATACCGGTGAGGAGATTCCTGCCGACGGAATCTTGCTGGAAGCTATTTCCCTGCAAGTGAATGAATCCAACTTGACAGGAGAATTAATGGTCAATAAAACCATCCATGAAGAACTATTTGATGAAGAAGCCACTTATCCCAGCAATGAAGTGATGCGTGGCACCACAGTGGTTGACGGACATGGAATAATGAAAGTAGAACGTGTGGGTGATTCCACCGAAATAGGTAAGGTAGCACGTCAGGCCACCGAACAAAGTGAAGAAGAGACTCCATTGAATATCCAATTGACAAAATTGGCGGGTTTCATCGGAAAAATAGGTTTTACTATTGCCACACTTACCTTTATCGTTTTCACAGCTAAAGACCTTTACTCCTACCTCAGCGTAAATGAAATAACAGACTGGCATGGGTGGATGGCAATAGCCCGCATTGTATTGAAATATTTCATGATGGCTGTCACTTTAATTGTAGTAGCCGTTCCTGAAGGCTTACCGATGAGTGTCACCTTAAGTCTTGCACTAAATATGCGCCGTATGCTGAAAACCAATAATCTGGTACGTAAAATGCATGCTTGTGAAACAATGGGGGCCATTACTGTGATCTGCACCGACAAAACAGGTACATTGACACAAAACCTGATGCAGGTACATGAAGCGAAACTTGATGCCACCAAAGCAGATTTAATAGCTGAAGGGATCAGTGCCAACTCCACAGCTTTCCTTGAAGAAACAGGAGAAAACAAGAAACCATCCGGAGTAGGTAATCCTACTGAAATAGCCTTATTGCTTTGGCTGAATGAACAGGGCAAGAACTATTTGGAATTACGTGAAAATGCAAAAGTTATCAATCAACTTACTTTCTCTACAGAACGTAAGTATATGGCTACATTAGTAGATTCACCTATCCAGCAGAAAAAGGTACTCTATATAAAAGGAGCTCCCGAAATTGTAATGAGAAAATGCAACCTCTCTTCCGAGGAACAGGCTCATTACAATGCCGATCTGCTGGCCTATCAGAACAAGGCAATGCGTACTTTAGGATTAGCTTATAAATTTATCCCTGAAGACTCCGGTAACGATTGTGCCGAACTAGTCAATGAAGGGAATATGATTTTCCTAGGTATCGTAGCTATCAGCGACCCTATTCGTCCGGATGTACCGGAAGCCGTACAGAAATGTCAGTCGGCAGGTATCGGTGTGAAAATTGTTACAGGCGACACTCCGGGAACAGCTACCGAAATTGCCCGCCAAATAGGGCTATGGAAACCTGAAGATACAGACCGGAACCGCATAACAGGGGTAGAATTTGCTGCATTAAGCGATGAAGAAGCTCTGGACCGCGTACTTGACTTGAAAGTAATGAGTCGTGCGCGTCCTATGGACAAGCAACGTCTGGTCCAACTGTTACAGCAAAAAGGAGCCGTAGTAGCAGTAACCGGAGACGGAACAAACGATGCTCCTGCACTGAATCACGCTCAAGTAGGTCTTTCTATGGGAACCGGTACGTCAGTAGCCAAGGAAGCAAGTGACATAACCCTATTGGATGACTCGTTCCACAGTATCGCTACCGCAGTAATGTGGGGACGCTCTCTTTACAAAAACATTCAGCGTTTCATCGTATTCCAGCTGACTATCAACGTAGTCGCATTAGCCAGTGTTTTATTAGGGGCTTTCTTTGGTACAGAACTACCACTAACCGTAACACAAATGCTTTGGGTAAATCTTATTATGGACACTTTTGCCGCCATGGCCTTAGCATCTATTCCCCCCAGTGCAGACGTCATGAATGAAAAGCCACGCAAGACCGATGATTTCATCATCACTAAAGCCATGCGTAAAAATATACTAGGTGTAGGCTTCTGCTTCCTTGCCATACTGATGACATTAATTGTCATTATCAAACAGATGCCAGCAGATTTAGTAGGACAAGCTTTGACGCAATTCTTCACGATCTTCGTGATGCTGCAATTCTGGAATCTATTTAATGCCAGTGTTTTCGGGACCAACCATTCTGTATTCAAGGATTCCCGTCATGCATTAGGCATGCTAAGTGTGGCTATCATTATTTTAGTCGGACAAATTCTGATTGTCGAGTTCGGAGGTAAAGTGTTCCGTACCGAACCTATGAATTTCATGACTTGGGTTTATATTATCGCAGGAACGTCATTCGTATTGTGGATTGGTGAAATCTACCGTTGGATAAAACGAATACAGAAAAAAGACTAAAAAAGAGAATAAAGCACATAAAGAGTTATGGACAGTAAGATTAAAAATGTCGTTTTTGATTTAGGAGGAGTATTAATAAATCTGGATTTTGACAATTGCCTGAATGCTTTTCGTAAAGCAGGATTTCAAGATATAGAGAAACAGGCATGCCAGTTCAGGGGAAAAGGTTTCTTTTCCCAATTTGAATTGGGTGAAATCAGCCCGGAAGAATTCCGGAAAGCCATTCGTAAGGAGGTCAGCGAAGCCCTGTCCGACCATGAAATTGATGATATGTGGAACCTGATGCTACTTGATATTCCTCGTGAAAAACTGGACTTATTGCTAAAGTTACGCGAACATTATATGGTTTACCTGCTTAGTAATACCAACCGGATACATTGGGATTATGCCTGTGAGCAAATGTTCTGTTATCGGGGATTCCGTGTAAATGACTTTTTTGAAGATATTTTTCTGTCTTTTGAAATGCACAAGGCCAAACCGGAAAAAGACATTTATGAGCAAATGATGAAAGAAGCAAACATCTTGCCCGAAGAAACGTTTTTTATAGATGACTCGGCAATCAATTGCCAGGCAGCAATATCGCTTGGCATACAGTCCTATCATTACCATATTGGAGAAGATTTAAGTTCACTTTTTGAATAATGAAAATAATATCAGATATAAACCATCAAACATTGCCTCCTTCAGTTGCCACTATCGGCTTCTTCGATGGAGTGCATCGCGGACACCGCTTTCTTATTAATCAAGTAAAAGAGGTCGCTGCCAAGGATGGGTTATATTCTGCATTGATCACTTTTCCTGTACATCCCAGACAAGTGATACAAACCGCTTATCGTCCGCAATTACTTTCTTCACCAACAGAGAAACTCGAATTATTGGAAACGATGCAAGTAGATTACTGCTTTCTTCTCCCTTTTACACAGGAACTTTCACTGTTTTCGGCTCGAGAGTTTATGCAGTTGCTACGTAACAAGTTCAATATCCATACATTAGTTATAGGCTACGACCATCGTTTCGGTCACAACCGCAGTGAAAATTTTGAAGATTATTGCCGTTATGGTGAGGAACTGAACATATATATAGTACGCGCGCGAGCTTACACAGACAAAGAGGGCAAAATCAGCTCTTCAGTCATCCGCCAACTATTAAAAGAAGGTGAAGTAAGTCAGGCTGCCAAATTCCTGGGGTATAACTACTATCTGGATGGAACAGTGGTAGATGGCTACAAAGTAGGCAGAAAAATAGGATTCCCTACAGCTAACCTGCAAGTGGATTGTAGCGACAAGTTAATTCCCTCGGAAGGAGTTTATGCAGTATATGTATATGTGGAAGGAAAAAAATGGGCAGGAATGTTGAACATAGGACACCGCCCTACTATCAATAACGGCAACAATTTAAGTATTGAAGTGAACATCCTCAATTTTTCGGAGAATATCTACCACAAAGAAATGCGCATTGAGTTCGTAAAGTATCTTCGCCCTGAAGAAAAATATGACACTATAGATGCACTCATTGCCCAAATGCATAAAGACCGGGAAAAAACGGCCAGAATTCTTCTCTAAATACAAGGGAGCATTGTACAGCCTTCCCCCTTTCAAACTACTCTTTCTACACATCTTCGTTTACAGTCAGTTTTGCCTGCTCGAAAACAGTTCATTCCATGTATTAGGGCAGACAAAATCGCCCCTGCCAGTGAACGCAAACGCTATCGGAAGAATTAATTCACCGATACCAGTCACTTCTTGCATAAAATCTGTTTCTTCATACACTTCCATCCTACAAAGCACGAAAAAAGATATATTTTTATCGTTTTTCGATATTTTTTTTCGTTTTTCTTTTGTAGTATCAAAATAAGATATACATTTGCATATCGATAAACGATAAATGAATATCGAGAAACAAGAAAGAATAAACACAAACATTAAAACACGAAGTAAAAATGAAAAAGTCAGTATTAAAATCAGTTTTAGCAGCAATTGCAGTAGTAATGATGAGTTGTACAACAACAGCAAACGCACAAACAGGAAACACAAAGTACATCTACGGTCAGAATGACACAAACACAACCGTGTACACACTGAATGAAGACGGCAAAACATTGACACGCAAACTGAAGTATGAGTACAAACACGATGAAAATGGTCAGGTAATTGAGAAAAAAGCTTATCGCTGGGATGCTTACCGGGAACTGTGGAAGCCGGCCTATCTGCTTACCGTAACTCCCGGAGTCTATGAAATCAAACTCAACTACGCTGAATGGAACGCCAAAGAGAGCACTTTCAACCATAACAAACAAGAAAGTATTTACCGTGAAGGCAACAACGCAAACTTGTTGGCCGACACACAAAACAAAAAGTAATGGAAACTTTGAATGAAACACAAACCCAAAATAAGAATGCGACCAGCCTGTGGCAAACCATAGGAATGTACATAGGAATGATGGTCGGATTTTTATATCCGCAAATAGGATTAGGCTTGGGTATGCTTTTGGGAATAGCTTTGGGAAGACTGGTCCTGACCAAGATTCCTGTCAACACCCCACTGGCCCAAAGAGCACAACAAAAAAGCGCAATTATCCTTATTTTAGCATTTCTTATCCTATTCATGAACCATTGGTACGTTCCATGCAAACATGCCATTGCTCACTTGATGAACTAAAAACAAATCAACCAAATTTAAAAGACAACCAGATGAAAACAACCATGATTTTGATCGCACCAAGGAGAAACCCAAGGATGCTTACTTAAAGAAACAGATACCCTCAGGACGGATGCGGAAGTCCGTCCTACCCCTTAATTCAAATCCATTTTAAACCAATAAACATTCTATTATGGGACGCGCAATTAAATTAGTACTTTATTACTTCGCTTATCAGTTAGCTTTCACCTTCCTGGTAGGACTTCCGGCGGGAATTATTAAAGTGATGAACGAAATTTCAGAAAATGATAATCTGGCTTATGCCGTAGGTAAGAATACAGCCTCTATGACAGGACTCGTTATGGTACTGGCAGGAATAGCCATGATCTGGCACCTGATCTACTTTAAATACGTTCAATTCAACAAGACAAGCTGGACTGAAGTACCTGCAAAAACCATTTTATTGAGTATTCCCTTCATTATAGCAGCCATGTTCATCTGCAATGTAGCCAGCGAATTCATAGAACTGCCCAACCTAGTGGAAGACACATTCATAGGAATGAGCCGCAATGTATTCGGCATCATCGCCATTGCCGTCATGGCACCTCTGGTAGAAGAGTTGCTGTTCCGTGGAGCCATTGAAGGGCATTTCCTGCAAACCGGAAAAAGACCCGGTATGGCAATCCTCCTGTCAGCACTCATTTTCGGTCTCATCCATGTCAATCCGGCGCAAGTACCTTTCGCCTTCTGTCTGGGATTGGTATTCGGATGGCTTTATTACCGCACAAGAAGCATTATACCGGGAATGATAGGGCATTTTCTAAATAACTCCCTGGCTACCATTGCCATGGCTACATCAACCCAAGAAGAGTTGAATGAAAAAACGGTTGATATGATTGGCGCCACACCTACTTACATCCTTTTGGCAGCCGCCATAATCATCCTAGTCGGCATGTATTTCTATCTGAACAAACATTTGCCACAGCCGGGAACACCCTCTGAAATTACTAACACACAAGCATAAATGTAACAATGAAAACAAAACTCAACCTCTTTTGCGTCTGCGTACTTATCGCCTTGCTCCTTTCCACCTCAACGACAGTGAGCATCATGTTCCATTCTTTCACAAGTGCCTTTAAAGCCGGATACGAAAGTGTAGAAAAAGGAAAGGATATCCACATTTCCGATTATAAGATGATTTGCACCCTTCCTACCGATCTACTTGAAAAGACAGGAAGTGTAACCAATGTCAGGACAGGAGAACAGGCATCTATCATACCGATTATAAGCATGGTAGAGGCGCCAACGAAAGAAAATGATACCTTCCATGCACTAAACAGGATTGCCTCATTCATTTCGGTGATAGCGGGAATTTTCTGCCTGTTGCAGTTCTTTTATTTGATCAGAAATATCAATCGCGGTGATATCTTCAGCTGGAAGAATGTGAAGTTTCTGCGCAAGTTAGGATGGGCATTGATACTTTTGTTTATCTGCACGCTGGCTACCATCGTGATTGGAAATTATGAAGCTTCGCAAGTGTTGCAACTCAACGGATGCGAGTTCTCCTATACCTTTGCTTTTTCCGATGCGACTCTCATTCTGGGATTCATTTCATTGCTGGTAGCCGAAGTATTTGCCATCGGACTGAAGATGAAAGAAGAACAAGATTTAACCATTTAAAAAAACAGAGCAGACTATGAACAAGTTCAGAATATTAGGTGTCATAGCCATTATAGCCATCATTGCAAACTTCTTTGGAGGATTGGATGAAAATTGGAGAGATTTCAAGAAAGGATTTGAAGATGGACATAACAGTGCAATGGAAATATATGAGCCTGGACGCCACATTATACCCCATCATGCAACCTCAGTCAAACTGAATGTAGAGCCGTTACCTGAAACTACTGTCGATTCACTGAGCAACAACCGCGTGGACTGGACACTCCCCTACACAGTGACTGAAATAGAAACGTATGCCAAGCCATCGGCCTGGCACATCCTTGTCATGGGACTTGCCATACCCGGAATATTCCTTTTTCTCATCGGTTTCTGCTCATTGATCCGGTTGCTCATTTCCATCTCACGCCGCGAAGTATTTACATCTGCCAATGTACGGCGCCTCCGTTGGTTTGCATACACCAGTGCAAGCTTGGAAATCCTCATAGCTGTTGACGAATGGATTGTAGGAAACGCAGCAGTTGAGCAAATCAGTCTGCCGGGCTACAAAATCATCAGCTACGCCGGTTATTCTCCCGACTGGGTAGCTGTGATAATTCCCATTCTTTTTGCCGAGATATTTGCTATCGGGGCAAAAATGAAAGAAGAACAGGATTTAACCATTTAAGAAAAATGCCATGAAAGAAAAAAATACTTTCCCCTCAAAAAGAAAAAGCATCTTTTATTTGATACTTTGCCTGATAGCTACTCTGTTTGTAAGTTCATTCATCTATTTCCTTGTGTTACATCCATTGTTGGACAACAAAATAGTGAGGATATCGATCAACATTGGATGGACTTGCTTCTGTCTGTATGCCTTTAAGAAACTGACGCAACGCCACACCCTTTGGTGGCGCGCAGTAGATGAGAACCCGAATAAACCCAAAATGAATTGATCTATGCCAATTATAGTAAATTTAGACGTAATGATGGCGAAACGAAAAATTTCGCTGGGAGATTTAGCCGAGAAGATAGACCTGACTCCTGCTAACCTTTCCATATTGAAAACCGGGAAAGCGAAAGCCATCCGTTTCTCTACCCTTGAGGCTATTTGCAGGGAACTAAATTGCCAGCCCGGAGATATTTTAGAATATAGAGAAGAAGGTGAATAATATAAACAGCCACATATACAAACACTCTGATACCATAAAATTCTCATATCTTTAATCCGGATACTCTGACCGATAAAGCATTTCAATTGCCATACCGGCAGAGTATTTTCACCTTATACCTAAAATTTTCTTATCACTTCCCGACACGCTTTAGCCAATATTCCCTAAAAATACACTACTGATAAAAACAAATATTGCATAAGCACCATATAATCCCATGATTATCCGTATCTTTGCAGCGAATTAGATATTTGAAAATAAATGAAGACATTTGAAGAGTTAGGCGTTTCCCCG
>OJOP01000418.1_pt1 | contig 28285 bp, 18 predicted proteins | sample 1598161 | NCBI WGS metagenome assembly OJOP01 (sample SAMN01915206, study PRJEB22387) | human gut metagenome | isolation source: stool | host: Homo sapiens | place: USA | reverse complement strand
CATCGCCGAACACCTTGAAGATCACGCATTTGCCCTCCATAACGGGCATACCCGCCTCGGGGCCAATGTCACCAAGTCCCAGCACCGCAGTGCCGTCCGTGATGACCGCGACGGTGTTCCAGCGGCGCGTTAAGTCGTAGCTTTTGCTGACGTCGTCCTTTATCTCAAGGCACGCCGCCGCGACTCCGGGAGTGTAGGCAAGGGACAGCTCGTCCTTGTTGCCGACCCCTGCTCTCGGCTTTATCTCCAGCTTGCCGCGCAGTTTATAGTGAAGCTTCAGTGATTCGCTCAGATAATCCATTTCAGTTTTCCTTTCCTGTTGCTCGGTATTTTTACGGCCGCCGATCAGAAAACCGGTCGGCGGCCAGATAATATCAGTCCTTCGCCCAGTCGCGTGAACGCTCGACTGCGCGTTTCCAGCCCTTGTAGAGCTCGTCACGGTGTGACTTCTCCATCTGAGGGGTGAATATTCTCTCGATTTCGCGGTTCTGCGCTATCTCAGCCCTGTCCTTCCAATATCCGACGGCAAGACCCGCGAGATATGCTGCGCCCAGAGCCGTCGTCTCAACGGTCTTGGGTCTGTCAACTATCGTGCGAATCATATCCGACTGTATCTGAAGCAGGATATTGCTGACGCTCGCGCCGCCGTCGACGCGCAGCTCCGTAAAGGTTATGCCCGAATCGTCCTCCATCGCTTCAAGGAGATCCGTCATCTGATAGGCTATCGCCTCAAGGACGCTTCGCGCGATATGGGCGCGGTTGACTCCGCGCGTGAGTCCGACTATGCAGCCGCGCGCATACATATCCCAATAGGGCGCGCCGAGTCCCGTGAACGCGGGGACAAAATATATGCCGTTGGCATCGGGCACGCTCTCGGCGAGCTCGTCGCAGCGTTTGGCGTTGTCTATCATATGCAGCTCATCGCGCAGCCACTTGATAACCGAGCCTGCGTTGAACGCAGAGCCCTCTATGGCATATTCGACCTTGTCGCCGATACCCCACGCGACGCCGGTGAGCAGGTTGTTCTTCGACTTGACGCGCTTCTCACCAGTGTTCATCAGCAGGAAGCAGCCCGTGCCGTAGGTGTTCTTCGCCTGACCGGGCTCAAAGCAGGCCTGACCGAACAGAGCCGCCGGCTGATCGCCTATTGCGCCCGAAATCGGAATACCCTCGAGACCCTCAAGGCCGATTATGCCGCCCGCGACCTTGCCGTAGACCATGCTTGAGGGCTTGACCTCGGGAAGGATGGACATCGGGATATTGAGATATTCGCACATCTTCTCGTCCCAGCAGAGATTATCAACGTCGAAGAGCATGGTTCTCGATGCGTTGGAGTAGTCGGTTATATGCACTCTGCCGCCGGTGAGATTCCATATGAGCCAGGTCTCAACCGTGCCGAAGAGCAGCTGATCCGCCTCGGCGAGCGCGCGTGCGCCCGGGACATTGTCAAGTATCCACTTTATCTTTGTGCCGGAGAAATATGCGTCTATGACAAGACCCGTCTTGTCCTTTATGTACTCCTCCATGCCGTCCGCCTTTATCTGCTCGCAGAGCTCTGCCGTGCGGCGGCACTGCCAGACGATGGCGTTATAGACGGGCTTTCCCGTCTCCCTGTCCCACATGATAGTGGTCTCGCGCTGATTGGTTATGCCAATAGCCGCTATATCCTCGGGCTTCACTCCGCTCGAAGAAAAGACGGAGGTCAGCGCCTGAAACTGGCTGAAAAGTATCTCCATGGGGTCATGCTCAACCCAGCCCGCAGCAGGATAAATCTGATCGAACTCCTTCTGCGCTTTGGCTATAATGTTGCCCTTCTTGTCAAAAACGATAGCTCGCGAGCTGGTCGTTCCCTGGTCGAGTGCAAGGACGTATTTTGCCACTTGTATCCTTCCTTTCAATTTACAGATGTCTGTTCTCTGCCCGAGCGCCCGTTTTTCAAGCGTCACGCCGCTCGGCACATAAATTTTCATTATAAATAATAGCTCTAAACATACAAAAAGTCAATGTTATTGGCGAAACACTTCGGCACTTTAACTAAAAAAGTAAAATATTATCAGTTTGCCCTGCGATAGTTCTTTAGTGTAAATATTAAAAAGCTTTTTTGATATATAATATGCTCCGCAAGCTTAAATTAAAGGAGTGTATTTTACTAATGGGAGACAAGCTTTCAGTCATCACGGGCGCTACGGGTCACGTCGGCTACGCACTTGTTAAGGAACTCGAGGCACGCGGCGAAAACTTCAGAATACTCATCAGAAAAGACAGCAAGATTTTTGACGGCATCAATTGCGAGCGCGTATTCGGCGACGTCACCGATCCCGCTTCTCTCGAAAAGGCTTTTGAAGGCGCGGACGTCGTCTATCACCTTGCAGGCGTTATCGAGATAAACAAGGGCAACGAGGACATGACCTGGAAGGTCAATGTCGACGGCACAAAGAACGTCGTTGAGGCGTGCAAAAAGTGCGGCGTAAAGCGCCTTGTCTACGCTTCCTCCGTTGACGCTTACCCCCCGCTCCCCGATAATCAGGTTATGCGTGAGATTTCTCACTTCAATCCCGAGATTCTTGACGGCACCTATGCAAAGACTAAGGCTACCGCCACAAACTATGTATTTGAGAATAACGACGACAAGCTTGAGACCGTTGTCTGCTATCCCGGCGCGTGCTGCGGCCCCTATGACTTCAAGGTCTCTTCCGTCGGCGAGATGGTCAGAATGTTCTTTAACGGCAAGTTCCCCGTATCGCTCGCATTCGGCGCATACAACTTCGTTGACGTGCGCGACGTTGCCAAGGGCATGATCGGCGCCGCCGAAAAGGGTAGGCCCGGCGAAGGCTATATCCTCACCGACGAGGTCGTCACCGTTGACGAGCTTATACATATGCTCGCAGATATCTGCGGCACAAAGGCTCCCGGCTTCAAGCTTCCTCTCGGCCTTGCAAAGGCGTTTGCTCCTCTCATGGAGGTCTATTACAATGCCGCGAAGAAGACTCCGCTCTTCACCCGCTACTCCATCCGCAAGCTGACCTCCAACTGCAACTTCAGCTGCGATAAGGCCAAGAAAGAGCTCGGCTACGCTCCCATGGGCGCAAAGCAGTCCTTCACCGACATGGTCGCATGGATAAAGGAATATGAAGGCACCGGCAAGAAGAAATAAGCCGGCCGAATAAAAATGCCCCGACGTTAGCGGGGTGTTCATAAGACACAAAAACCGATCTATGGCTCATAGGTCGGTTTTTTATATTATTGCAGGGTACACAAAAGCACGCCCTTTATCGGTTCGGTGAAAATGAGATTGGCGGGGGATGCGTCGAGTCGCCGCACCCTACAAAGATATTGAAAAACAAAACAGTCGAATCAATGCGGGCGAATCCGTGCCGCAAATCCCAATTTGCCAATATCTGATACGGCTTCGATTTATACAGGAAAGGTCCCGACAGTACAATGCCTGTCGGGACTTTTCGTTTGCTTTTCCGTTCGGATTATTTGCCGAACAGCTTTTTGAAGAGGTATATTATCGCTCTGAACGGAGCGGTGATGATCTTGAGCAACGTCTTGAAGAATCCATCCTTTTTCTCAACCGTGACCTTGCACTCGGCTTTCACTCCGTCGGCCGATTCGGCGGTTATTATCGCTTCGCCCTTGGCTATCGCGGTGACTGTTCCGTTTTCGTCAACAGTCGCTATCGACGGGTCGGAAGAGCTCCATGTGACGGTGCGGTTAAATGCATCCTCGGGCTTCACTGTTGCGGTGATCGTGAATGTGTCGCCGACAAACACGGTTTTTTCGCTCTCGGAGAGCTCGATTGCAGCCACCTTTTTCTCGACCGTGACCTTGCACTCTGCTTTCACTCCGTCGGCCGATTCGGCGGTTATTATCGCTTCGCCCTTGGCTATCGCGGTGACTGTTCCGTTTTCGTCAACAGTCGCTATCGACGGGTCGGAAGAGCTCCATGTGACGGTGCGGTTAAATGCATCCTCGGGCTTCACTGTTGCGGTGATCGTGAATGTGTCGCCGACAAACACGGTTTTTTCGCTCTCGGAGAGCTCGATTGCGGACGCCCTGACGAGCTTGGGAATAACTCTTGTTTCCTCTATATTGCAACGCGAGCACGCTCTTCTCTCGAGACCCTCTTTTTCGTAGGTCGCTTCCTCGACGACCTCCCATTCGCCCCAGACGTGGTCGCACGGCGGATCGTCAATGCAGTGTACGGTTGCACGCGTAAGCGCCTCATTTTTCGTTCCGATAACTACCGCTTTCCACTGCGCACGTGTGCCGAGATAATACACATTCTTTAAGCTGTCGCAGTTTTCAAAAGCAGAATCATCTATTTCAATAACGCTTTTCGGGATAGTTATCTCTCTGAGGCTTGTGCAACACATAAAAGCTGACATATATATTGCCGTAACACTTTCTGATATTGTTACCGACTTAAGATTTTTACTATGTGCAAAAGCTTCAGCATATATTATTTCCACACCGTCGGGTATGGTATAGGTGCTGCGCTCCTTGGCCGCGGGATATGTTACCAAGAAGTTTGCTTCGGTGTTAGCAAACAGCACACCGTCGGCACTCCAAAAGATGTTGTTACCCGGCGAAACGACTATATTTGTAAGGGAACAACAGCCAACGATAAATGGTTCGCTTGAGACATCTATAACGCTGTCCGGAAATACTATCTCTTTAAGATTTTCGCAATAGGCAAAAGCACATATTTTTTTAACGCCGTAGGGAATAGTATAAGTGCTACGCTCGTTACCAGCGGGATAAGCTACCAATGTACTCATATTTTTGGTAAACAGCACGCCGTCAACACTGACATAGTTTTTATTGTCCGGTGAAACGGTTATTTCTGTAAGGCTTTTGCAGCCGTAAAAGGCCTCTTTCCCTATGTAAGTAACGCTGTCAGGTATGGTTATCTCTGCAAGGTTTTCGCATCTGCCAAAAGCAGAATCGCCTATTTTTGTCACACCATTTGAAAGCTGCGCCTTCGAGAGTGATGTGCAGTTGTAAAAAGCATAATTACCTATTTCCGTCACGCCGTCCGGTATGGTTATCTCGGTAAGGTTTTCGCAATCGCGAAAAGCAGAATCGCCTATTTTTGTCACACCGTCGGGAACAGTATAGGTGCTACGCTTGTTGTTGCCTCTGGGATAGACTAACAATGTGCTCATATCCTTGCTGAACAGTACACCGTCAACACTCGAAAAGTTTTTATTGTCCGGTGAAACGGTTATTTCTGCAATGCTTGTGCAGCCCGAGAAGGCAGATCCGTCTATTGATATAACACTGTCGGGTATGGTTATCTCGGTAAGGCTTGTGCAGCCTGAGAAGGTAGATCCTCCTATCTGTGTAACACCGTCGGGGACGGTATATGTGCTGCGCTTATTGCCTTTGGGATATACTATCAGCTCGCTTCCGTCCTTGTTAAACAGCACTCCGTCAACGCTCGAATAGTTTTTATTATTCGGTGAAACGGTTATCTTTGCAAGGCTTGTACAGCCGCGAAAAGTAGAACTGTCTATTTCCGTCACGCCGTCCGGTATGGTTATCTCGGTAAGGTTTTCGCAGCTGCCAAAAGCATAATTGCCTATTTTTGTCAAACCATTGAAAAGCTGCACTTTCGAGAGTGATATGCAGTCGGAGAATGCAGATCCTTCTATCTGTGTAACGCTGTCCGGTATGGTTATCTCGGTAAGGCTTATGCAACCGCGAAAAGCAGAATAGCCTATTTTTGTCAAACCATTTGAAAGCTGCACTTTCGAGAGTGATGTGCAGTAGTCAAAAGCAGAACTGCCTATTTCCGTAACGCCGTCGGGTATGGTTATCTCTTTTAGGCTTTTGCAGTACGCAAAGACACTTCCGCCTATTTTTGTCAAACCATTTGGAAGCTGCACTTTTGAGAGTGATGTGCAGCGGTAAAAAGCATAATTGCCTATTTCCGTCACGCTGTCGGGGACGATATAAGTGCTGCACTCGTTACCAGCGGGATAGACTAACAATGCGCTCATATCCTTGCTGAACAGCACACCGTCAACACTCGAAAAGTTTTTATTGTCCGATGAAATGGTTATGTCTGTAAGGTTTATGCAACCGCGAAAAGCAGAATAGCCTATTTTTGTCAAACTATTTGGAAGCTTCACTTTTGAGAGTGATGTGCAGTAGTAAAAAGCATCATCGCCTATTTCCGTCACGCTGTCCGGTATGGTTATCTCGGTAAGGTTTTTGCAATCGCTAAAAGCAGAATCGCCTATTTTTGTCAAACCATTTGAAAGCTTCACTTTCGAGAGTGATGTGCAGTAGTCAAAAGCATAATTACCTATTTCCGTCACGCTGTCCGGTATGGTTATCTCTTTAAGGCTTTTGCAATCGCGAAAAGCAATATCTCCTATTTTTGTCAAACCATTTGAAAGCTTCACTTTCGAGAGTGATGTGCAGTTGTAAAAAGCATAATTACCTATTTCCGTCACGCTGTCGGGGACGGTATAAGTGCTGCGCTCGTTACCAGCGGGATAGACTAACAGTGCGCTCATATCCTTGCTGAACAGTACACCGTCAACACTGACATAGTTTTTATTGTCCGGTGAAACGGTTATTTCTGTAAGGCTTTTGCAACCGAGAAAAGCAGAATCGCCTATTTCCGTCACACCGTCCGGTATGGTTATCTCGGTAAGGTTTTTGCAATCGCGAAAAGCCCATTCGCCTATTTCCGTCACGCTGTCCGGCATGGTTATCTCTGTAATGTTTTTGCAACTGGAGAAAGCATAACTACTTATCCATTTAACTTCATATCCTTCTATTGCTTCGGGGATAACAACCTTACCCGACACATTCTTGTCGCAGCGGGTTATTCTTACTCCATCCTGATATCCGGACTCAGTCCAACGCCTATCAACCGCATACTCAAAAAGCCCGTCTTCGGTGGTTTCCGCCTCCGCTTTCAGCGAAAGCATGGGCAGGCGGATGCCGACGAAGCCGCTCAGGGGCGCGGCGCCGAATATCATTATCAGCGCCATGGCGGCGGCAAGCAGGGATTTGAAAATATTTTTTCTTTTCATTGTCTCTCCTCCGATACATTTAATTTAATTTAATTAATATATTCCGTCGAATATCTCCTTTTCCATAATATACCCTTTGTAATTTTCTGTCAAGAGATTTTATTCCAGTGGGTAATTTATCGTACAGTGCTGCCGCGAAACGGGGTTATCGCAGCAAAATAAAGTGATTTTTTTTAAATTCCAGCACTCCGTCGTCCCTGAGCGCGCAGAGCTGAGCGGACATCGCGCTGCGGTCAACGCACAGATAGTCGGCGAGCTGCTGGCGGTCAAACGGGATATCGAATTCGTTTTTTCCGCTTTTCGTCGCCTGCGCGGACAGATAAGAAAGCAGCTTTTCGCGCGTCGTGCGCTTGCCCATGTGGCTGAGCTTCGAGTTGAAATTCAGATTTTTGCGCGCGAGCTCGTGTATTAAATTGCCGACGAGTGCCGAGTGCGCCGAGCACGATTTCGGGCATGATTTGAGCACATATTCGACCTTCAGCCGCATTATTTCGCAGTCGCTCTCCGCCTGCGCGCCGACGGTCAGCCTCTCGCCCGTGCACGCAAAGGACTCCGCGAATATCCCGCCGCGCGTTATCCGCGCGAGTATGTTGCGGTTGCCCCAGAAATCGTCCTGCACTATCAGCACGCTGCCGCTCAACACAAGCCCGAGCGAATCCGTTCTTTCGCCCTCGTTCAGTATTATTTCGCCCCCCGCATACCTTCGGCTTCTCGCTTCGAGTACGCCGAGCAGCTCCGGCAGCTCGGTTTCGGCTATTCCGTCAAAGAGCGGCGCCGATTTAATTTCCGCAAAATTTTCAAACATTTTTAATCCTCCGTTGTTTTTACAACAGTATTTCTGTCTCAATTCTACTATAATTGACTTGTCAGGTCAAGAAAACAAAGCTTTAACTCGGAGGAATTTTTATGAAGCGCAGAATAATACATATTGACGAAGAAAAATGCAACGGCTGCGGAGCCTGCGCCGCCGCCTGCCACGAGGGCGCAATAGCCATGGTTGACGGCAAGGCAAGGCTCATACGCGACGACTACTGCGACGGACTCGGCGACTGCCTGCCCGCGTGCCCCGCGGGCGCGATAACCTTTGTCGAACGCGAGGCCGCCGCCTACGACGCGGAGGCGGTCAAAGAAAATATGATAAAGAAAAGAGGCGGCGGACATCAGGGCTGCCCCGGGTCGAGGCTGATGACTATCAACCGCGGCGAGAGCGCCGCTTCCCCGTCACAGCCGACGGAAATGCAGAGCAGACTGCGCCAGTGGCCCGTTCAGATAAAGCTCGTGCCGGTAAACGCTCCCTATTTTGACGGCGCAAAGCTGCTCATCGCCGCCGACTGCACCGCCTACGCCTACGCGGCATTCCACGAAAAATTCATAAGAGGGCACATAACCCTTGTCGGCTGCCCGAAGCTCGACAGCGTCGATTATTCCGAAAAGCTGACCGAGATAATCGCAAACAATAACATACAGTCCGTAACTGTTGTCAGAATGGAGGTCCCCTGCTGCGGCGGTATTGAGCACGCCGCAAAAATCGCGCTGCAAAACAGCGGCAAGTTTATCCCCTGGCAGGTCGTGACAATATCGACAGACGGGCGCATACTCGACTGAGCGGTTGATTTATTTGCGCCTTTGCGGTATCATATACTGCGGAGGCGTTTAGAGATGAACAAGATAAATTATCAGCTCGCCCTCGACCGCGAGATCGAAGAAATAAAAAATAACGGGCGCGTGCCGACCCTGCTGCTACACAGCTGCTGCGGGCCGTGCAGCAGCTATGTACTCGAATATCTGACAAAATATTTCGACGTCACCGTGCTCTACTTCAACCCGAACATCTACCCCGCAGAGGAATATGAACATCGCCTCAGCGAACAGCGCAGGATAATTTCACTCCTGCCGACCGAGCACAGCGTAAAATTTCTCGAATGCGAATATGACCACGAGCAATTCATCGAAGCCGCAAAGGGCTATGAGCAGGAGCGCGAGGGCGGCTCGCGGTGCGAAAAATGCTTTTATCTTCGTCTCGAGCGCACGGCTCTCGAGGCCAAAAAGCACGGCTTCGACTACTTCACCACCACCCTCTCCGTGAGCCCGCACAAGAACTCTCAGCTTCTGAACCGCATCGGCGAGGAAATGGGCGAAAAATACGGGGTACGCCACCTGCCCGCGGATTTCAAAAAGCGTGAGGGGTATAAGCGCTCGATAGAGCTCTCGAAGCAGTACGGGATATACAGACAGGACTACTGCGGCTGCGAATTTTCGAAGCAGGGATAAAATTACATAAAAACCGTCCGCCGCATTTAATTATACGGCGGACGGTTTTATTATCAAAGAAAAGCAATATAGCTGTGGAAAATTCTTTGATTTTATGCTAAAATAATTGCAGATTACTTCAAGGGAGTGTTTCAGAATGAAGGATAACAAAAAACTTGTCAACGAGATAATCAGCGACGTCAAGCACGACATGAGCAACGAGGAGATAATCGCGCTGCTCGCGGACAGCCGAATTGCCGCAAACCCCGACAAAGAAAAATACACCTTCGGTCAGCGTGCGGCGGATAAAATCGCAAAATTCGCCGGAAGCTGGGCGTTCATATTCTCTTTCACCGCCCTGCTCATTCTCTGGATGGTCGGAAATGTCATACTCGCAAAACGCGCCTTTGACCCCTATCCGTTTATCCTGCTAAACCTTGTGCTCTCCTGCGTCGCCGCACTGCAGGCTCCGCTGATAATGATGAGCCAGAACCGCCAGGAGGAAAAGGATCGCCGCCGCGCCGAAAACGACTACAAGGTGAATCTCAAAACCGAGATAATGATCGAGGACATTCACGGCAAGATGAACCGCATCCTCGCCCGTCAGGCGATATTAATGAAGCTGATGAAGATAGACGAAAGCACGATGAAGCAGATAACGCTCGAAATGCAGGAGGAGATGTGCGCCGAGGCGTGCAAAGCTGAGAAGAAAAAGGATAACCACGGCGAAGAAAAAGAAAAGCCCGAAAGCTGATTTGCACCTTGCTTTTGGACTCTGTTTATTGTATACTGACCCTTGACAAAAGCCCTTTGGAGGAGAAGAAAAATGAAACAGCTCAGCATTATTCCCAACCCCAATAAAATCGACTACCTCGGCGGCAGCGTCAACACAGAAAGCTTCGATTCCGAGAGCTTTTCCGCCCGTCTTTCGAACAAGCTGTCCGAGGAGAGCTATGTGCTCGAGGTGACGGAGAACGGCGTTGAAGCCACCGCCGGCGGCGAGCGCGGAGCGTTCTATGCAAGTCAGACATTAAAGCAGCTAAAGCAGCTCGACATCTGCCCCTGTGTGAGAATAGAGGACGCGCCCGCGTTTGAATACCGCGCGTTCATGCTCGACTGCGCACGCCACATGACTACGGTCGAAAACATCAAAAAGCTCATCGACGCCGCGGCGCTCGTCAAGATGAACACCATGCACTGGCATCTGACCGACGACCAGGGCTGGCGCGTTGAAATTGACAGCCACCCCGAGCTTGTTTCCGTCGGCTCGCACCGCCACCGCTCGGATTTCGGGCAGTACCACTTCGACGAGGAATATTCGGGACATTTCACCAAGGACGAAATACGTGAGATAGTCGCCTACGCGGACGACAACTATATTGAAGTCATCCCCGAGTTCGATATGCCCGGACACACGCTTTCCGTGCTCGCCGCCTACCCCGAGCTCTCCTGCAAGGGAGTGCCGCTCAAGGTCGGCACAAAGCAGGGCATATACGATGACATTCTCTGCGCCGGAAACGACGACGCATTGAAGCTCGTTTTCGACGTGCTCGGCGAGATGGTTGAGCTCTTCCCCGGCAGATTCTTCCATATCGGCGGCGACGAGGCACCCAAGACCCGCTGGAAGGAGTGCCCGAAGTGCCAGGCGCGCATGAGAGAAAAAGGGCTCAAAAACGAGGAGGAGCTTCAGGGCTGGTTCGTGCTCCAAGCGATAGATTTCCTCAAAAAGCACGGCAAGACGGCGATAGTTTGGAACGAGAGTCTCAACAGCGGCATGATGCCCAAGGACATCATCGTTCAGCGCTGGATGGATAAAAAGGATCGCTCGGTCGAATTTGCCAACAACGGCGGAAAGATGATAGTCTCCGAGTTTTATTATTACTACTGCGACTACCCCTACGGCATGACCTCGCTCAAGAAAACCTACAGCCTCGACCCCTATATCAAGGGCTTGACCGAGGAGGGGAAGAAGAACGTGTTCGGCGTCGAGTGCCCGATTTGGACGGAGTATGTCCGCGACTTTGACAGGCTCTCGTATATGTGCTTCCCGCGCTTTTGGGCTGTTGCCGAGGCCGGCTGGACAAAGAGAGAGAATATGGACTGCGAAAGCTTTGAGGAGCGCTTTGAAGCTCTGCGCCCGATGCTCGAAAATATCGGCATAAAGCCCGCTCCCCGCTCCGATTGGAATCCCAATCCCCTGCGCTGTCTCTCCGAGCTTCGAAAGTTCTTCAAGGGCACGGCAAATCTTCCGGATATCAAAAACATGATCCACAATAACCACGCATAAATTTTCACTAAACGGCTCCGCATAAAAGCGCGTGTCCGTAAAGCAGAAAAGCTCCGACAGTATAATTTCTGTCGGGGCTTTTCCGATATATATTGAAGTCGTATGACAGATTGAACAGCTTGATGAATCGGGAGCGGCGGGAAATAAACCGCCGTCAGTCAAACAGCTTTAATATTGCAAATCTGACTCAACCGTGTAGGGGCGGATATCATTATATATAGCAGCTTGCAGCTATTCGCTTTGCAGGGTGCGGCGACTCGACGCGCCGCTGCCGCCGTATGCGGCACAGAGGGCAAGCGTCAAACGGAGAGCGTATATACGACACAGGCGAAATGAATAGATTCTCGGTGGCGCTATCGCGTCCAAGGGTCGTCGAGTTGCCGACCCTTACAAAAGGAATTGAAAAATTAAACTCTCGGGACAAGTATTTTTGGCAAAATAACTAAAAAATCTATTGTAACGTCCGAAGTAAAAGTATATAATTGTTGCATAAAGTAAGGAGGTATGAAAACATGGCAAGCAATGCACCGCAAGGAAGAGCGCTCAAAACTTACACAAAAAAAGAGAGTGCGATGTACTATGTTGGTCTGGCCGGTCAGAATGTATTCTATAACGTAATCGGCACCGCGCTGACCTACTATCTTCAGTTTACCATTCTTATCCCCGCGTTCACAGTCAGCGTCATTATGGCTATCGCCCGCGTGTGGGACGCAGTCAACGACCCGATGATGGGCACGATAGTTGACAAGACCCGCACAAAATGGGGCAAGTGCAGACCCTATCTGCTTTTTGTTCCGTTCCCGATAATGATAATCACCATACTCTGCTTTACAAACTTCGGTTTCTATGACCCTGCGGCCTCGGCGACGAGTATGCACAACATCCTCATCGTCGCCTACGCCGCCTTTACCTACATACTTTGGGGCATGACCTATACGGTCGGCGATATCCCGCTCTGGGGCATAACCGCTCTCATGACCGAAAAGGACGACGACCGCAACAAGCTCCTCTCCTTTGCGAGAATCTGGGCGAGCGTCGGCGCGGGCATCACCCTGCTGACGGTAAATTCCGTCGCACTGAAGCTCGGCAATACCTTTGCGGTCAACGGCAAAACTCCCGCTCAGGGCGAACGCCTCGGCTTCATAACCGCAGCTGTAATATTCTCCGTTGTCGGCTTTATTCTCTATCAGATGGCAGGTATCTTCGTGCGCGAGCGCGTCCCCGCCTCGAAAGAGACGCGCACGATGAAGCAGAACTTTGCTCTCATGTGGCAGAACAAGCCCTTCCGCCAGATACTGCTCTCCGGCGTGCTCGGAAGTCCCAAGTCGACAATAGCTCTCGCGGCGATGTCGCTCGTCTCGTATTACTACGCAAGCAAGGATCCTCTGCTCGCCATGCTCTACATCCTGCTTCTCGGCGGCGCGCTGTTTATAGGTCAGTTCCTCTCGATGGGACTTGCGCCCATGCTCGTCAAGAAGTATGAGAAAAAGTCGCTCTACAACTGGTCGAACCTTATCGGCGCAATACCCTACGGCGGGCTGTTCTTAGTCTATATGATAGCGCCGAACCACGATCTGACCACCGTTGCCTGCCTCATAATCTGCGCCGTACTGTTCTTCGGCAGCGGCTTCTCCATGGGTATTACAAACGCCCTGCAGTCGCTTATGATAGCCGACGCCGTCGACTACGAGGAATACTGTTCCGGCATACGCCCGGACGGAGTGTTCTTCTCGGGGCAGACCTTTATAGCCAAGATAACCGCAGCTATTGCGACGGTTATAAACGGTATCGCCTATTCGGTCGTCGGCTTCTCCGACTCCAAGGTTCAGGAGGTCAATGACTATATCGCCGCAGGCGGCGTTCCGCGTCTCAATCCCGAATATCAGCCGTTCATGACCGTCCTGTTCTTCATCGTCTCCGTCCCGCCCGTCATCGGCTGCATTCTCTCCGTCCTGCCGACGATAAAATACGCCCTGTCCGACAAGGAGCATAAGCGTATCCTCGACGAGCTCAACGAGAGAAGACACGCGGCAGAAAATTAAACTCGGGTCATTTTTGAAAAATAACATAGACAACATTTTGAAAGGAGCAATTAAATGAGCCATGTAGATATCCGCTTCGCGGACAAAAACTTCGAGCGCTATATGCTCGCAAGAAGGATATATAAAGTAATAAAGGATCTTGAGAACGAATACCTCTATCCCGACAGCGAGACGCTCGGCGGCTTCAAGTTCCGCGACGGACAGTATAAATTTTCACAGATTGACGAGGGCGAATGGACTGATTTCGACTCGGAGAACGATTACTGGGGCTACAGAGAGGACTATGCGTGGTTCCGTCACAGCTTCACCGTGCCCGAGCGCTTCGCGGGCAGACCGGTTGTCTATCAGCTGACCCCCTCCGCAAGCGGCCCGTGGAATCGCAGCAACCCGCAGTTCATCATGTACTTTAACGGCGAGCTCCGTCAGGGCGGCGACTCGAACCACAGCGAGATACGCCTGCTCGACTGCGCCAAGGGCGGCGAAGAATTCGACTGCTGCCTCAACGCTTATTCGGACGCCTGGGAATTCAAGGGCAAGCTCAGAATGGGTGCGCGCCTCAAGGTCGTTGACGACCTTGTGAACCGCCTCATCTTCGACCTCAGAACTCCGCTCAAGGTGGCGTCCCTCTATAACGCGGACGATCTTCCGCGCATCGATATAGTCAAGGCGCTCAACGATGCCGTCAACCTTATCGACTTCAACACCTCCGACTATGACACCTTTGCGGCATCCGCCGAGGCCGCCATCGACCTGCTCGACAGGGAGATATATTCAAAGGACGCCATGGACGCCACAGCCTGCTGCATAGGTCACACGCACATCGACGTTGCGTGGCTCTGGAGACTCCGTCAGACGAGGGAAAAGGCAGGACGTTCCTTTGCAACCGTCCTCAAGCTCATGGAGGAATATCCCGAATACAAGTTCATGTCCTCGCAGGCGCAGCTCTATGCGTTTGTCAAGGAGGACTACCCCGAGGTCTATGAGGGCATCAAGAAGATGATCGCCGCAGGCCGCTGGGAGGTCGAGGGCAGTATGTGGGTCGAGTCGGACACCAACGTCACCTCCGGCGAATCCCTTGTCCGTCAGTTCTTAGTCGGCAAGCGCTTCTTCAAGGACGAGTTCGGCGTTGACAATAAGATAATGTGGCTCCCCGATGTTTTCGGCTACAGTGCGGCGCTCCCGCAGATTATGAAGAAGGCCGGCATCAACTACTTCATGACCACAAAGATATCCTGGAACGAGTTCAACAAAGTGCCCTATGACACCTTCATGTGGAAGGGCATAGACGGCACGGAGATACTCTCCCATTTCTCGCCGAGCACCGACTGCTTCGACGAGGGTGACTCCTGGCAGACTACATATAACGCATACTTGAACCCCGAGCACATCCTCGGCGGCTGGCACAGATATTCGCAGAAGGATTTGAACCGCGAGTATCTCTGCACCTTCGGTCACGGAGACGGCGGCGGCGGACCGACCCGTGATATGCTCGAAATGGGTCGGCGCATGGAAAAGGGCATACCCGGCTGCCCGAAGGTCAAGCAGGAATTTGCAATAGACTTCTATCGCGACCTCGAAAAGGACGTCAAGGGCTCGCGCAGACTGCCCAAATGGGCGGGTGAGCTCTATCTTGAGTTCCACCGCGGCACCCTGACATCGCAGGGCAGGAACAAGCGCTACAACAGAAAGAGTGAGCTGCTCTATCACGACATGGAGACGATTTGCGCCGTTGCCGACTCAAACGGTATAGCATCTTATCCTCAGCAGTTCATCAACGACGGCTGGAAGATAATCCTGCTCAACCAGTTCCACGATATAATCCCCGGTTCCTCGATAAAAGAGGTCTATGAGGACTCAAAGGAGCAGTATGAAAAGCTCATCTCGGAGGGTAAGGCGGAGATTGCCGAGACGCTCGGAAAAATCGTCTGCACCCCGGACGGCAATGCGCTGACCGTTTTCAACACCTTCGGCGCAGAGCGCGACGATGTTGTTATCACCGATATGCCCGCTGACGAGCACTTCTCGATAGTTGATGCAGACGGCAACGTCATGCCGTGGCAGAAATCCGCCGACGGCCGCCTCGTATTCTTCGCAAAGGGCGTGCCCGCAAAGGGATACAAGACTTTCAGCATAATTCACGGCGGCGAGCAGGGCGAAAACACCGTCAAGGTCGAGAATAAGACGATAGACAACAGGTTCTTTACCGTCAGATTCGACAGGGATATGAACATCGCCTCTCTCATCCACAAGGCGACCGGCAGAGCCGTTGCGCCCGAGGGCGAGGTGCTCAACAAAATTTATGCCTTTGACGACAGACCGTTCAACCATGAGGCGTGGGATATCAAGGCGTATTTCGATCAGAAGTACACCGAGATAAACGACGTCAGCGCGGTTGACGTGACGGAGAGCGGTCCCGTCCGCACGGTCATAAAGGTCACGCGCAAGTTCCTCTCCTCGACCATTGAGCAGAGTTTCATCTTCTACGCAGATCTGCCGCGCATAGATATAGACTACACGGTCGACTGGAAAGAGAAGAAGATTCTTCTCAAGGCGGACTTTCCCGTCGATGTCAACGCGACTCAGGCCACCTACGACATCCAGTTCGGCAACTACAAGCGTCCGACCCACCGCAACACGCTCTGGGATTTCGCGCAGTTCGAGGTCGTCGGTCACAAGTGGGTGGATCTCAGCGACAACAGCTTCGGTCTCTCCGTCCTCAACGACTGCAAGTACGGTCACGACATCAAGGACGGCCACATCAGAACGAGCCTTCTGCGCTGCGCCGTAAACCCGAACAGCGAGCAGGACAGAGAGATTCATCATTTCACATACTCCCTCTACCCACACGCGGGCTCGGTCGACACCTCCGACGTTGTCAGCCAGGGCTATTCGCTCAACCTGCCGCTCTACTGCGTCAGCGGCAAGGCGGCGCACAGCAGCTACTCGCTCGTGAGCACCGATAAAGACAACATAATAATCGAGACTGTCAAAAAGGCAGAGGACAGTAGCGACACAGTCATCCGCGCATACGAGACTTGGAACAAGACTACGGACTGCGTATACACCTTTGACCGCGTCCCGAAGAGCGTATATGTCTGCAACCTGCTCGAGGAAAACGAGGAGCAGCTCGAAGTAAACGGCAGCACAGTCGCTCTTAGATTCAAGCCTTTCGAGATAAAAACGGTAAAGGTCACATTCTGACAGCGCAGATAACACACCGAAGCCCCGCCCCTAAAACTGGCGGGGCAATTTAATCCCCCGCGCAGCCAAAAGCCGCGCAAATAAAATTCGCGGCAAGTCACAATTCCGCTTGACAAAGCCCTGCGCATTTGCTAAAATATCATAGCCGTTAAAAAATACGGACAGGTATCGAAGTGGTCATAACGGCCCTGACTCGAAATCATGTGATTAGTCCTAAAAAGTGAATATTTATGCATGGAAGCGTATCGAAGTGGTTGTAACGAGCTGCACTCGAAATGCAGTTGTCCGCAAGGGCACGTGGGTTCGAATCCCACCGCTTCCGCCATCAAAGCCTTGAAAACTCTATGTTTTCGAGGCTTTTTCTTTTGTTCGGGCAGCATCTATTTTGGGGAAAACAATTCAAATGGTGCCCTTGGTGCCCCGCTTTGTGGTGCCCAGCTCATTCCGCATCATACACACTATACAAGAAAGATGTATACTGTGGTGCCCCAATGGTGCCCGGAACTGCTAAAAAGCTATGAAAAGCAGCGCGGAGCTATAAAAAGATATTGCTGTTATAGCTCCATTTCGTTGCTTTTCTTTTTCGCTTTCTTCGATGTTTCTTGCCCTGCTTCTTTTCCTGTAACGGTTGTTTTCGGTTGCAGTGCTTTATGATAGGTTTGCAGTACGCTTTGTTTTCTTTCAAGCCGCACATCAACATACTGTGCCGTTACCGCTTCAAGGTTTGTGGAAATACCAAGGGATATGCCAATGCCCTTTAATGTATGCCCCAAAATCTCGCCAACGGTGTAGAAGTCGCCTGTCAGTTGGTGCATATTGGTAGCTGCCGTATGACGTAAATCGTGAAAGCGGATATGCGGCATTTCAAGGTGTCGGATAAGCTGTCCGAAGTTTGCCGACATTCTATCTCTGCGCTGCGGCGAACCGTCAGGCTTTGCAATAAAGAGCTTATTATCATAGTACACCCCACCGCCCGCCTCAGTCAAAGCCTTTTGCCGCGCAATCAAATCAAATTGTCGTAGGAAGTACGGCAATGCTTCTTCGGTAATCGGCAAAATACGATCATTGGATTTTGTCGGTGCCATTTCCGTAATGGTCTTTGTTCCCGGCGGCACTTTGAAGGGCATTTGCTCTACAACGCCAAACTGCATTTTTTCAAGGTCAATGTTTGTTGTCCTCAATCCGATAATCTCACTCATACGAAGCCCATACATTCCGGCAAGCACAACAGGCATTTCCCATTCCGTACCTATCACATTGCTCATAAAGGTCTGCATTTGCTCAATGGTGTACGGATCAGGCGTTTTCGCTTGCTTGCCGAACTTTGTTATAATGTCGCGGGCGGGGTTATGTTCAATGTATCGGTACTTCCGGGCGTGTTCCATTGATACGCTCAATATGCGCTGCGCGTATCGAACGGTGCTATTAGATAAGCCCTTTTCAAATAGCTGCTGAAACATATTATCAAGCATCGCCGGGGTCAGTTGGTTAAGCTGCACATGACCGATATATGGCACGATATGATTGCGAATATGGCTCTTATAGCCCGCAAAGGTGCTTGGACGCAAGTTAGCCTTGCCGTGGTTTTCTACCCATTCCTCCAAATACTCTTTGACGGTCTGCTTGCCTTGTGAAGCAACGACCGGGCTGTAAACAGGATTGGCGAGCTTTGCTTTCATTTCAGCTTCATGCTGCGTCGCTTCTTTTTTGGTTGCAAAGCCCTTTTTTGCGTAGGATTTCTTTTTCCCGTCCTGCCCGGTGTATTTAATGTTTACGTCATAGACGGTACCTGCCTTTCCAGTCAAAACACCGTTGCTGTCGCGCTTATTCTGAACTTTTCTTGATGATACCGCCATAGCTACTTACCTCCCTCCTGGTTTTGGGGAGCTACCTTTCGCTTTGCCCTCTCGTACCAGTCCCAAATAGCAGCGTCGGCAAGCAAACGGCGGTTTCCGTTTTGTATATATTCAAGCTCGCCGCTGTCCATCAGCTCGCGCAGCTTGTTTTCCCCTATGCCGCTGATTCGGCTCATCTGCTCAACCGTTTTGAGCATGGGAAGCACAGGCACAGTGGGATTTGATGTTTCCTTTTTTGCCAATGAGATAACCCCCTTTCGTGGTAATGACTAAAAGGTCTTGATTCATAAATGGGGCTTTAATCGGACGGTTGTTAGCACAACCTCACGGGAGTTTCACCCCTGCATGGTTCTCATGCAGCCCTACCCATTGCCTGCGACGCTTTGAACGCTCGGACTGTGGCTGTAAGGGAGTATCATTATGTATTCTGCGCGTCGTTGCCTGCAAGCTGCTAAACTTGCTTCGCGGCAGCGGTGTTGATCGCTCGCCCTGAATAGGGGTCATGGCGCACCCGCCGTATGGCTCGGCACAAAAGGAACGTATCCGATTTGCCCTATACTGCGTCGCCGTTATCTTGCGCCGCTTTCTTTGTCAAGGAGCAGAGAGAAGTTAAGACTTTACAACAGCGGCGGAAAGGGGTGCGCCACTGTGGTTCTGTTATATCTTGAACTCCAATATGGCTTTAATAAGCCGTGAATGCAGACGATCGCGTATATCCTCGTCAATCCCGTAATAGGAGGTGTTACCCCGTTCATCTCGGAGTCTGCGTGTGGCGAGAGAGGATATATACCCCTCGTAATGCTTTACAACAGTTTTTACCGCATCTGGATCGCCTTTGGTGGCGGCTATAATTACCGGGTACGGTAACAAGCCGCTTTCGTCAAAATCGCTGTTACCATTTACTTTCATCATAAGCTCGACCCTCCAAATATTTTTTTAGCAGCTCATAGGAGCTTGTCCGACGGAACTGTACTGTGCTTCTCGGAATATTCAAGTGCTGCGCTATCTGCGCGTCCGTCATGTCAAAGAAGTAGTACAGCAGTACCGCTTTGCGCTTTTCTTCCGGTAGCGTATGTAGTGCGTCGGCAAGTTGCTTTGCGGTAAAGCTCTTTCCGGCAACAAAAAAGGATTTATCAGCTTCATCAAACGCATAAGTGTCTGTCGTGTAAAGCTGTGCTTCTTCCTCCGGCGACAAGTTAGAAAAAGAAATCTCCCGTAGCTGCCTGTTTCTAACGTCGCGCCATGCGTTGCTTGCCTCGCATCTTAACACCTTTTTGCAAAATCCGTTAAAAGCACAACGTACTTCAAACTGGGTGCGATAAGGTTCGTTCAAGGTATTCACCTCCTTTCGCAACCGCGAAAGCGGGTGATAGGTGTATTTCCCCTTTCACTACCCACACCACTCAAAAAGCGGATTTTGCCAACTCCAAGCGATGATTTCCCCAAAAAATATGAAAGATTATGTTAAGAGGTATCCGCACACCATACATGCTGCTAATTTTGTGGGAGCAAAGGGGCAGGAAGCACGGTGGGGAACGGCAACACGCAGCAAGGAGTTTCTGCACATGACAAAAGGCACCCATACGGACATGAAAGCCCGCATGGGTGCCTTGAAGCAGAGCAAAAGCGTATAAAATATAAGGGCTGCTGCTGGACGGTGCGATAGCCAAAAGCAAAAAGGTGACAATCTTAGGAACGCGGAAAAGTTGCTGCAAAACATAAACGTTGCAGCGGATTTCCAAAATTAAAATTGTCATTTGTAGAAATGTATTTTTCCCGCGGTATCGTGCCGCGTTAGATACACCTCCTGTCGAAATATACTCGCATATGATAGTTCATCCTTGTTTGTTAGATAAGGTTTAGGCAATTGTACTTTTGTGCAGGAAAATGGAGGGCAAGGGACGATCCTTACCCACCGTTACTTTTTTCTCATGGATTGGTGCTCGCAAAATCTTTCAGATTAACGAATTGAGGATCATAATCTACTGTGCTACTTTCCATGCCTTTGCGTTCTGGCGAATATTCCAGTATTTCTGATAAATACCCTCCTGTAAAACAAGCTCGTCATGCTTTCCATGCTGAACAAGTTTCCCGTTGTCGATGACTAAAATCTGCTCTGCGTCTCGAATGGTAGACAGGCGGTGTGCAATTACAATCAGTGTCTTATCTTTTACTAAAGTGCTGATTGCCTGCTGCAAATACACTTCATTTTCGGGATCAACGCTTGCGGTGGCCTCGTCCAAAAGGACGACAGGGGCATTTTTCAGCATGGCGCGGGCAATGGATATTCTCTGTTTTTCACCGCCGGACAGAGTAGAACCGCCCTCTCCAATCATGGTATTGTAGCCCTCTGGTAATAAGGAAATAAAGTCATGGCAGCGTGCCTTTTTAGCTGCTTCTACAACCTGCTCATGGCTTGCTTCCGGGCAACCAAACTTAATATTGTTTTCAATGGTATCTTTGAATAAATAGACATTTTGAAATACCATGCTCATATTTTTCAAAAGGCTGTCAGATGTAAATTCCCGAACATCTTTGCCACCTATGGTAATGCTACCGCCTTGAATATCCCAAAAGCGGGAGATCAGACGGGTAATCGTTGTCTTTCCACCGCCGGAAGGCCCGACTATGGCGGTCATTCCTCCCTGCGGAATGGTAAAGCTGACATCATCAAGAATTTTCGTTCCCTGTTCGTAGGAGAAGCTAACATGATCAAAGACAATATCATAACTTTTTAAGGAAATATCTCCGCCCCCGTCATCAATATTCTTTTCTCCCTTAATCCGTTCCACACGGTCAAGGCTTGCTTCCATGGAGCGTATCATGGCGGTCATTTGCCCCATTACCTCTACAGAATTGAAAATAGAGAATGAAGCAATGAGGATAACCGCAAGGCTTGAAAAATCCAGTTCCCCGCCTAAAGCTAAAATCTGTGATACTAATATGATAGCGCAGGCAGCTACACGGAAAACCATAGAATATGCCACATTCATAGGTGCGAAATCCCGTTCAAGAGCGTAAGACGCTTCCATACTTTTTTCATAAGCCTTTTCAATGCCACTTAAATTTTTCTCTGCCATATTGAATGATTTGATGACGGATATTCCCTGCACATATTCCAACGTAGCCTCAACAGAAGCAGCCTGTACCTGCCGCTGTTTTGCAGTCAGTTCTTCTCCCTTTTCCTGCATACGCCCATAAATCAGGAACGAGCAGAGAACACCTAAAATAAAAATCACACCAAGCCGCCAGTCAAACATCAGAATGAATATGCTGGTCACCACCATGTTTACCATTCCGGTTGTTACACGGTCAAGAAGGTGCATGGAGTAGTTTTCCAAAAAATTAAGGTCAGTTGTAACCGTTGTTGTAATGTCCCCCATATTTCGCTCATGGAAAAAGCCCATACCCACATTACGCAGCTTATCTCCTAACGTAATTCGCTCTCTGGAAACAAACTCAAATCCCGCTGTGCTTTGAAAGCTATACACTAAGTATTTGAACACCATGCGGACAACAAGAGAGATTAACAGTATGCCAAAAAGTACAAGCCAGTCATTCCCTGTAAATGCTTTGTTGTTCTGTATTTTTGTGAGGGTATAGAACACAGCCCCGACAGGGAACATTGCCACAATTGAGTCTATAAAGCTGAATACAAAACTCGCATAGATACGCTTTGACAAATCACCACTCAAACGCAATACTCGTTTAATTACTTTCAGCATAATATTTCCGCCTCCTTGTTCATACTCCAATCCATTGCCGATATATGGGCTTTCCACATATCCAAATAGGTCTGCGAAGAAGATAATAGCTGCTCATGGGTTCCTGCCGCTGAAATCGAACCGTCCTCCAACATTAAAATTTTATCTGCGTACATGATAGTGGACAGGCGGTGCGCAATCACAATCAGCGTTTTCCCTTTTGTCAGATGGTCAATGGACTGCTGCAATTCATCTTCATTCTCCGGGTCGGTAAACGCCGTAGCTTCATCAAGAATAATAATCGGAGCGTCCTTTAGAATTGCCCTCGCAATCGCCAAACGCTGCCGTTCCCCTCCCGAAAGGCGGGCACCTGCATCCCCGGCGTTGGTATCATAACCCTTAGGGAAGCGGGCAATAAAGTCATCACATCTCGCCAGTGACGCAGCCCGTTCTACTTCTGCATCCGTAGCATCCGGCTTACCGATTCGGATATTGTCCCTCAGGCTCATATTGAACAGAAAATTATCCTGTGAAACATAACTGATTTTTTCGGAAAGCTCGGATAACGGCAGATTGCGAATATCCGCGCCGCCCACAGTTACCGCACCCGCGCTCACGTCCCAAAAGCGGGCAATGAGTTTTGCCAGAGTTGATTTCCCCGAACCGGACGGACCTACCAACGCTGTGACTGTCCCAGCCTTTGCCGTAAAGGAAACGCCATGGATAACCTCGATTGCTCCGTAGCTGAAATGAACATCTTTCAGCTCCACATCATTGCCGCTACTGTGTTGTGCTTCTATCGGCTCGGGCAACTCCTTTGCTTCTAAAAGTGCCAGAATACGGGGCTGTATCTCATAAATTGCGGCAATGTCATGCCAAAACTCAATCATTGCCTGTAAAGAGCCAACAAGCCCCATAGAGAGAAGAATACATAAAATAACCTCGTTTAATGTCGTAGTACCACCCGAAAGAAGTACAACGCCGACGGGCAAAACAAATGCAATCGTTGAGGGCATAACAACCTGACTGATACTCATAAAAGGATAGCAGTGCTTATACCATGCGGTAGTAATATCCCGCACTTTCAATACTGCTCCCTTAAACCGTCCCATCGAAGAAGCAGTCTGATTGAACATACGGATAACTTCCATACCATTTACATACTCAACAATGGTTGCGTTCATATCTCCATTCGCGGACATATATTCTTTCATCCTCTCGCTGCGCCCTATCATCATGCTATAATAGATAACATTTCCCAAAACAGCAGGAGCAAGAGAAGCAAGCGCCATACGCCAATCCACAAAAAGCAGATAGGCAAACACAAAAATCGGAATGAGAATACTTGCTGTCATTTCGGGAATGGCATGAGCAATCTGTCCTTCAAGTCGTTCCGTATCATCAATGACTAATTGCTTAAATTCGCCGGAAGATTTTTCCTGTATTGTCCCCATAGACATTTTTGACATCTTCCGCATAATTGCGCAGCGGATATTCTGTATTATTTCATACGCTGCCTTGTGGGAGCATAGGGTTGATTTTGAATATAGAAAGTGTTTTAGAAAATATCCTGCTAAAGCCACCAAGGTCAAGCTGACTGCCCATTCTATGGTCAAAGCATTGTCTAACGCTTTCCCAAGCAACACAGCTACAGCAGCGTATGGAACCATACCAAACGCAGAGGACAGAACAGAAAGGATAACAGAAATCCTCAAAAGTCCTTTCCTCTGACTGGCAAACTGCAAAATACCCCTTAAAGGCGATTGCTGTTTTTCTCTTTTGTCCATGTTTTCCTCCTTATTTGAAATAGTCAGTAATTCATCTGTTAATCCTTCAAGAAATTCTGCGTCATGGGTTACAATGAAAATCAGCATTCCCTGTTTTTTCAGTTCACGCAGAATATTCTTTAGACGGAGCATATTCCGTCCGTCAAGCCCACTCGTCGGCTCGTCCAAAACAAGAATATCCGATTTTGCAGCGATGGACGCAGCAATCGTGACCCGCTGCTTTTGTCCGCCGGACAAGGATAGCGGGTGTCTTTCGGAATATTCGGCCAAGCCGAACCTGTCAAGAATGTTTGTTGTTTCCTCTTTTGAAGATCGAACGTTTTTTTGCTTATTTTTTCGTGCCGCCAATTCCATTTCATGGGCAACGCTTTCCGTAAAAAGCTGATAATCCGCGTCCTGCATAACAAAGTATGTTTTTTTCAGCAGCTCTCTTTGGGTCATTTTTTTGCCGTTCAGACGAATTTCCCCAGTTCGCGGTGCCATAAGTCCGCACAGCACTTTAGAAAATGTTGTTTTCCCGGAACCGTTTGCACCGACAATTCCAATAATCCGACCTTCTTCGCCCCATGTAAAGTGAAAATTCAAATCATGGATAATTTCCTGCTTTCCGTAGTAAATACAGAGGTTTTGACACGTCAGCTCGTTTGCATCAGACCTTGCAGGAGTTTTCTTTGTAGGAAAAAGCACATTTTGTATGCTGCGTAAACCGTATTCTCGCAGCACATCGGGCGAAAGGCAAGCAGCCTCCACCGCACCCCATATTTTTTCAATTCTCCCTTTGCGCATATATACATATCGGTCGGCAATTCCTCCAAGCCAGGAAAGGCGGTGTTCAGAAATAATGAGAGTTTTCCCCTCGGCTTTTAGTGTAAATAAAAGCTCACGGAGATTTTGTATTGTTTCTCCATCAAGGTTTGCCGTCGGTTCGTCCAAAACAATGACATCGGTATCCATTGCATAGATAGAAGCAACTGCCAGCCGCTGTTTTTCGCCGCTGGATAACCCAAATAAACTCCGATCTCGCAGTACGTCAATATTCATTCGGGAGAATGCGGCGTCCACGTTCTGATTTATCCGCTCCGTGGAAAAGGCAAGATTTTCACACCCGAAAGCTACTTCGTCCGTTGTGTTTACTGCAAAAAATTGTGAACGGGGATCTTGAAACACTGTGCCAATTTTGCGACTAAGCTCATACTGTTCCAATTTGTTTACTGGAACACCCTCGTACAATATTTCTCCTGTAAGCGTTCCTTCAAAAAAGTTGGGTATTAAACCATTGAGGCATCGTGTTAAAGTTGTTTTCCCGCAGCCACTTTCTCCCGTTAAAATAACGCACTCTCCTTTACGAATTTCCAAATCAATTCCATAAAGAGCATTTATCTCCGGGGCGGCATCATATTGAAATTGTAAATTTCTTATTGTGATCATACTCATTCTGAACCTCCGCGCTACCCGCACAATGAATAAAGAAGTGTTCCGCTATTAGCGCAAATCACCATCATCAGATACACAATATCCTTTATTCTGATTTTCAGAGGAACTCTCATCCCTCTTGGCACAGGATTTTCGATTGCACGAGTGACCGCAGCCGCAGACAATTCATCCGCTACCTTTATACAGCGCATGATAAAGGGAATAATCATGTATTCTGTGGTCATGGCAGGAGCTTTTGCAAAAGTAATCACATTTAAGGGGACGCCCCTTGTTTTCATGCCGTTTCTAATCTGTTCAAGCTCATGGCGAATGGTGGGAATAAATCGCAATGCAACAGCAAGCGCAAGCGTAGCTGATTTAGGGCAATGTAATTTTTGAAGCCCCATGAATAGCTCACTCACGGTCAACGCCTTTAGCGACAAAACCATTACGCCCAGTAAGGGAGAGAGCTTGCGTAATAGGAAAACGGGCTGGACTATGATTTGCGGAGCATTGCTCTCATTCAGTAAGGCATACAATCCGACAAGGAACGCAAACCATACGCCCAGCCGCAAAGCCTCCTTCGGGTGTTGCAAATATAACAGAAAGCTCATCAGAAAAATCACTTCACAAAGCATGGCTAACGGCTTAAAAATCCAAAATGCACATATCCCTGAAAGCACAATCTGGATAATCACTATCCGGGGGTCTATGCGGTGCATTAAATCACTCCTGCTTTTTCAAAATGCTTCTTCAACATTCTCTTTGCAATTACAGCACCTATCACAATTGCGATCAATGTAACCGGAATTGCAGCAAGCCCAGTCGTAGAATGTGCTGCTGCAATCATTGCATCCACGGTTTCCTTTGGACGGTCAAATCCATACCAAAATGCGGGATAATAATAGAGGGGTGCGATGGCACCTAAATAATATCCAACTGAATACAATCCAAAAGAAACGGTAAGCATTTTGTAATTCTGATACTTTGATTTGCTGGCAAGGACTTCGCCTACAACGCCAAACCCTAACATCCAAATCAAGACAAAAATACCGCCAAACAGCCCCCATAGAATGCCGACAATAGCAAAAGTCAATAAGATTGCGCCTTTATTATGTACTTTTGCCATAATCAGCATATAAAGCGGCGCAGATAAAACGGCAACAACCGCAACGGAATACATATTCAACACCATGCTAATTCCCATCAAAGCTCCTGCTACCATTGTCACCACAAAAAGGAGTGCGCTAAAGATGCCTATGGTTGCAATGTCCTTCATTTTTAATTTGTTTTCATTAGTTCTGCTCATAGCAATAACCTCCAAGTTTTTGGTTAGATAACGCTAACTGCTATTAGTATAGCACGATGATTTTCTGCATAGTGTCACTATCGGAAGTTCCTATGTCACAAAAGAAAGAACTTCATGCGGTCTTTTCAGACTTACATGAAGTTCTTATCTATTGTTTTTTAACATTTCGCCGGGGGATATTCCATAATGCTTCCGAAAAAGCTCGATGAAATATCCCGTATGAGAATACCCCACCATCCATGTCACTTCCTGCACTGTATGTTTTCCAGTTTTCAATAATCGCATCGCTGCTTCCAGCCGTTTTTCTACAACATAATCATTAACTGTAACTCCAAAGCACCGCTTAAATCCATCCTTTAATTTTTGCTCGTTGATAGCAATCGCCTTTGCAACAATTGGAATTGTGAGGGGGTGGGCGAAGTTCTCACCAATAAATTCTCGTGCCTTCAACAGCGCATTGTAATCTTCCACACTAATACGGATGCCAAAGTCATTTGTAGGAGATTTGCAAATAACCTCGTCGCAGTAAACAGCAATTAACTCAAAAATTTTTCCTTGCAGATAGATCTTTTTCATTTCATCACAAAAGTGGCAAGCAAGGATTTCAGAGAGAATTTTACTGATGTTTGGTGTGTAGGTATATACTCTTACGGGCGCTGTTTTTCTTGTATCATATAATGCCCCCCTTATTTTGATACAGGTGAAAATTTGCTCAAAGATTTTTTCATCCAAAGTAATGCTAACGCCTTTGAATTTTCTGTTTCCGCTTATTTTACTTCGGCACTCCTTAAATGTTCCGTAGCGTACTTGGCTCTGCTGTGCCGCAATTTGAAATTGATGAACAACCTCGTTGTTGATGTAAGACCACTCCATATTGCCATCAATGCAAAAGGAAATCTGAAACAGGCTCAAATCGTCGTGTGTTGTTGTCATTTCAATATCTTCCTGTGAAACAAACTCTGATGTTGTCAACAATATTCCATCGGCAATATCAATGTTTTCAATAATACCGTCCATGAGGGGAATGAGATATTGATTATCGGCTGTTTTATTCGCCTGCATAATCTGACTTGATGCAGCAATGCTTACAGCGGTGGGAACAAAACGAGCCTCAGGGTATGAAATAATAATAAGTCAACACCTCCTTGTGGTTAGCCGCCTCTAACTAATGCGCAAAAATCAATCTGCCGAAAGTGCAGGCAGATACTTATGTATAAGTATAGCATTTTTTTAAGTTGTATTCAAGAGCAAGAATGTAAATGTTTTTCCGCCGGTTGGCAAAATCCATTTTTCTTGTGGTATAGAGAATGAGGGAATAACTTTCGCAGCAAGCATAGGAAGCGGGTACCCACTTCCGTATTTTCGCCCTCCCGCGCTGCGG
>OJOP01000377.1_pt1 | contig 30067 bp, 27 predicted proteins | sample 1598161 | NCBI WGS metagenome assembly OJOP01 (sample SAMN01915206, study PRJEB22387) | human gut metagenome | isolation source: stool | host: Homo sapiens | place: USA | reverse complement strand
TAGCCGCCTGCTGACTTTGCAGCACCCACGTATGGCTGCCGCAGTCCGGGCAGGTACCGGAGCCGTAACCACCAGCGCCGTGACTCTTATAGGTGTAAGTGCCAAGGTACTGGACGTAGTGGCAGAGATAACACTCATTATAGTTTGCATGGCCGCGAGACGAATGTGCGACTTCAACGTATGTGCCCTGGAACGAATACTTTCCGCATGAAGGGCAGTTGCCAATGATGGAGCCGGTGGACTGAACAGAGATACCCGGCGCTTTCTTGATGCCGTTGGGTGCAGTGGTGGCGGCGTCTGCGTTCTGATACACACCGTACAGATCATAAAAATACCGGTTGCTGCGGTTGGAAGCCGCCCAATCATAGGTGTAGAACGGCACCGACGATTTGGGATACCCGATGATATAGCCGATATAGAGTGTATCGCCGCTGTCGTTTTCCTGCCAGAAGGCTTCTTCGCCGATGGATTCCAGAATGTCCTCTCCGTAATAGATCGTGAGCGTGGATAGCTTCGGGCAGTTGTAAAAGGCGTGTTTGCCAATCGTCGGCGTGGTGCTGGGGATTTCGGCTGTGGTCAGATGGACACAGTCTTCAAACCAGTACGCAAGGTCAGCGATATGCAATGCGTCCATATCATCAAACCAGACCTGCGTGATCTGATCCCGGACAGCCGCCCACGGCTGGTCATCCTTGCTTGTGAACGGCTCACAGTCGCCGGAGCCGGAGATCGTCAGCCAGTTGTGTTCGTTCAGCTCCCACTTGATCTTGCTGCCGGGGATCGTGCCGGAGGTAGTTGTTTCGGCAGAAACAGTAGCTTCTTCGTCAGGGGCGCTGTCGTAGATCGTGTGCACTTCCGGTTCAGCGGCGAATGCGGCCACAGACAGCGAAAAGATCATACAGAGGGTCAGAAGCAGGGCTGTCAGTTTTCTAATCTTCATGCGTTATCCCTCCTCCATGACGGCAGCAATCGTGAAGATCACGGTTGCCGCGTTAATGTTTGTAACAGCTTCACTGGCAGATACCTTCGCTTTGTAGCGGATTGCCAGCGACTTCTCTGCGCTGATAGACGGAAATGCACCATCCACAAGTGTCAGGCTGCCTGCGCCTTTTGTGCTGCAACCGTTGATAGACAACGCAATGCTGTTTTTAGATGCCGAGAAATCATCGTAGCTTCCAATCTCAAACGTGCCAGCCTGAACATCGACTTTCGTGACGCGAATTGCGCCGGTTTTGCCGGTGTTGGTAATCGCGGCATTGTTGGCACAGACCACATAGCCGTCAACGAGAGAAACCGGTAGCGCGGCGGGAACTGTACACGAAATCGGGGAAACCGTATTGACCACGGTGAGCGTAACGGGTACGCGCGCTTCCGTTGTTTCTGCTGCCGAAGCTGTGACGGGAAATGCAAAAATGAGTGCCAGCGCCAGAAGCAGCGCCGCCGCTTTCTGATAGGTTTTCATCACATTACTGCACCTCCTTGGGCCAAAGATACGCCGTGTGCAACGTCAGCTCCGTATTCAGCGTGCCGATCTGCTTGCCGTCGCGGTAGGCAGTGATCGTGACCGTGCAATCCACATTGCCGAACTCGGGTGCTTCGTTCAGCGTCAGCATCGAAATCGATTTTCCAGCGGCAAGCTCAAAGGCTTCCACAATGAGGGAATTGTCCTTGCTGCGGCGAATCTCGATCTTGTAGGTGTCCGATTTGCTGTTGTTGACGAACTCAGCCTTTACGGATTGTTCTCCGACAAGCGCATAAAGATGAGCAGGAGCAGTAAGAGCAATCTGATTGTCCGCGACGATGGCGTTAAGCTGCTTTTGGGCTTCGCGCAATCCGGAAACGTCGTAAAAAATGACTTCTGTTTCCTTGTGTTGCTTGGCTCTTTCTGTAATTCTGACTTTGATGGTGTCGATGACGGCGAGCGTACTGTCACGGTCATAAATGACCTTGACTGCATCATCCACACGCGCGACTACGACAGCGGGCATATTCGTGCCGTTGTTGCAGTACACGGCTTTCGTGCCGCCGCCCCAGACAAGCAATCTGCCCTTGACGGTCACGTTGTCGAGCGTGATTTTTCCATCCGCTGCGCCGCAGCCGATGATGAGATCGCCGTCCACGGTCATATCCTTGAGAATCACATCGTCGGTGCGAACGAGAACGCTGCCTTTAATGTCCTTGTCATAGGTTCCTTTTACGGTGATATAGCTGCCAATAATGTTATGGAAAATCTGTGCAAATTCAGATCTGGTGATATTGTCCTGCGGTGCAAGGACTTTTCCGCGACCGTGGATATAGTCAGCGCCGACCATCGCGCGCACATAGGGCAGCGCCCAGTTGGAAATCTCGCTTCGATCGGAGAACGCGGACAGATCTGTTTTGGAATACGAATCGTAGTCCAGCTCCAACGCTCTCGCCACAACGGTCATGGCTTCCTGCCGCGAAATCGGCGCGTCTGGGGCCATTGCAGAAGCAGAGCGCCCATTGTACGTTCCCATCTGGACAGACATTGCAATATCATCGTAGTACCACTTGGATTTGGACACGTCCGTGTACTTGGAAATGTCGGCTTTGACATAGCACCCGAACGAGCGGTTGATGATCGCTGCCATCTCCGCACGGGTCATATCGCCGTTGGGGTCGATAATGGTGCTGGATTTGCCGTAAAGCAGACCGTTATCCACGGCTGCGCTCACGGCTTCGGCATACCATGCGGTACGGTCATAGTCCTTGAAATCGGTTGCTTTGCGGGTAGTCGTGCCTGCTGCCGACGCGGATACTGCCAGCGATAAGCAGGATACCGCCGCAAGGAATAATGCGAGGATTCGTTTGCGTTTCATTTGAAGTCCTCCGTTTCATAAGGTGAGGGGAACGCGCAAGCGTTCCCCTTGAATAAATTGCGATTAGACTGCATCCCAAGCGATGATAAACAGGACACTTGCGATGGCGGTGTTCGTCACGGCTTCGCTGACCGGCGTAACGATTGCATCATAGGCGATGCCGATAGAGTTGGCAGAGGTATCGCCCACACCGGACATGAAGCAGCCTTCCACAGCTGCATCCAGAAGCGTCTGCTTGGAAGCGTTCTTGTCGTCAGTCAGCTTCTTTTCACCGTCACCGAGGCAGAGGGAGAAGCCAAACTTATTAGAATTGACCTTTTCATGGGCGAGCGTGGCCTTGTCGCCGAACGCAGCCAGCGACCAACCCTGCGCGGCTTCGATGCTCACGGAATTGACCTTGACGGCGCCGAAGGAATTGTTGACGATCTTCGCATCCGTTGCGGTGGAAACGGTGCCGTCGGTGTCGACAGCGATGGGCAGGACGGTAGGCACGGTGACGGACATCTTCGTAGCTGCGGGGTCGCCGCCGATGCTGCCGTCAGCAGTGCTGGACAGAGTAACGGAAGAAGTGCCGGTGCCGCCCGAAACGTCAACGGTGTTGGCAGCGGAAGCGGAAATGGCGAGAGAAGCGAGCATGCAGATGGCGAGAACGAGGGAAATGATCTTCTTGGTGTTTTTCATGGTAAAATCTCCTTTAAATATTATATTTTAATTGGTTGTAGTGTCGTGAAATCAGTTTTTCACGGTGATGGTGATGATGGCCCCAGCTGTGCCGATGATCGCACCAGATTCCGGGTCCAAGTTATGAAAATACGCAGTACATTCGTATGTACCGGCGGGCAGGTCAACATCCAGCCGCGCACGCTCGATCTTGCTGCCGATGGCGATAGCACCGGATTCATAAATCTGTTCGCCAGTATCATTGCGAACAATTTGAACCTTTTGAGGATAAAGATTGATGCTCTCATTTACGAGCATCAAATTTCCCTCTGCTGTGCCATCTTCAAAGTACGGTGCGGTATTCATGCTGATATTGATCATGCCTTCTGCGACCTTGCTGTTCAGCGCAGCTTCGATCTCCTCCGGTGTCATTTGATCCCATCCGCCTTCGACGGCGCTGGAATCATAGACAATGCCGGATTTGCTGTCTGCAAGCGCCGTATCTGCGGGCTTATGCAGCAGCCTGACCGCGAGGAAAATGCCCGCGCCGACCAGCAGGACGAGGAAAATAATCGCATAGACGGTAATGTCCTTAGAGCGTGTTTCACGGGGGGCGTCAACGTATTCTTCTTTGGCTTTCATAGAGAAAACTCCTTTTGTAGTTTAGTGCCGTCAGGGAGGCACCCTCAGACGGCGCAGCAGCGGTTCCAGTGTGGACGCTGCAAGGAACATGAAATCGGTCATAGGCAGAACGCTGCCGGATTACAGGTTCCGCTTGATGATCCGCGTGATAATGCCGACGGCAATGCCGTGTTCTTCATCCAGCCGTGTGACCGCAAAGCTGACGTCATCCTTTTTTCCGGGCATTCTGGAATCGTAGCAGGTGTGCGCAATGGCGTTGACGCCGTTGTTCAGACGGATATATACAACGCCGCCGCGAAGATCTGTGACCTTGCCGGCGTACTTGCTCTGTACCTGACACTTTTTGAGATTATCCACGCTGGTTTCGGAAAACGTGCTGCGGATATCTGCCCGGATGGAAAGATGCTCGGCATCCTCACCGCTGATCTCCTGCACGCGGACCAGAACCCGGTCGCCGACACTGTAAAGGTCGCGGACGTCGGACACCCACTGCCAGGAGAGGTCACGCGCAAAGATGGCACATTCAATGCCAAAGGCTTCGACACGCAGCACCTTCTCCGCGACGGCGATCACGCGCGCCTCGACCAGACGGCCAGGATAGATGTAGGGGTTTCCGGAAACATCTTTGCCGAGATAGAATGTCTGCCGTTTGCGGAGCATGGCTTCCCGGCGGCTGGCAACGGCGCTGTGTGTGGTCGAGTCAATTCCCTTGACGATAAAGTCGATCTCCGCGCCGAGCATCGTGCCAAGAATGCGGTTCAGCCGGTTCATGTAGTCGGCATATGCTCTGCCGGACGGCATCCGTTCCTCCAGCACAAGCATCTCACGGATCGGGATGGCGATGCGGAAGCCGCGGAAGCTGACCGTCGCCAGCGTCTTGCCGCCTGTCGTCTGCTCAATGCCGTCCAGCGTGCCGGTCAGGATCCGCCGTGTCCGATAGGCGTTGCGGATCTCGTGCCAGAGTTCGTCCGTGGCTTCGGCCTCGCTTTTGATGCGCGTTCTGGCGGTAATCGTCAGAACCGCGTCATTGCGCGCCGCGGGCGGAGATTCCGAGAGTGCGGCTTCACCGGACGGTTCTTCTGCGGGGATGGTCAGCGCCGGTTTCTCATCCGCCGGCAGCGATTCCGTTTCGTCAGACGGAGCAGACTGCGGTTCTTCCTGCGCAGGAGCTTCGTTCAATGCCTGAAGAAATTCCGTGTATTCTTCGGACGGCGTATCATCCTCCGGCGCGCCCTCATCGGGTGGGCTTTCTGTGGGGATGGGTTCCTCCTGTGGCTCGGTGAGCGGCGCATCGGGAGACTCCTGCGGTTCAGTAGAAAGCAGGTCGTCCTGTTCGCCGCTGTCCGGAGCAGGTAATTCCTTTTTTCTGGGCATGGGTCATTCCTCCTTTTTTGCTGTTTTGGGTTTGGATAAAATGGATTCCTTGCTGGTGGTTATGATCTTCTGCTTTTTTGCAGGAGTATCCTTTTGGGGCGCTGGGGCTGTGCGCGGAACAGGGGCGGCAGGTGTTGGAGACGCTTCGCTTCTCCAGTGCGGAATATGTGCCGCCGCTTTGTCCGGGCGCAGCTTCTTTGCTTCATAGTGCTTGGAGTAGTCAAATTTATCGACCTCCAAAATGTTTCGCCCACGGATGATAACGAGCGCCTTATCCACGTCCAGCCGTAAGACCTCATCCATCGTGAGCAGCCGCCTGCGGCCGACACCGCTCGTTTCGCGGTATTCCGGGGTGTAGTTGGAAATGCGCCATGTACCAAGCTGTTTGGCCTGACTGGTCACGGCGACACTTGCCTCGCCGGAGCGTGAGGAAATGAACTCTGCCGTTAGTGCATCCGTACAGCCAAGGAACAACTGCACGTCGCAGTTTCCGAGAATTTCCTGCCATTGGTTGTTGGGATAGCGGTTTTGCAGACCAGCGAGATTCTGGAACACGCAGGACATACTGATGTTCCGGGAGCGGATCACGGAGATCTTTCGGCTGAGGTCGGGAATGACGCCGCAGGCGCAAAGCTCCTCGCCAAGCACATGGACGGGAACCGGCAGACAGCCGCCCGGACAGTTCTGGTCGGCGTAGCGGACGAGTTTGATAAAAATGAACGACAGAAACAGCGAGGACAGGAAATCAAAGGTACTGTCCTGATCGCTCGTGATGCAGTAATAAGCGCACGGCTGCTTGCCCGGTAGTTCCAGATCGATCTCATCATGGCTGGTGATGGCGCGAATGTCCGCATTCTGGAACACCTGCAGCCGGGAACCGAGACCGATAATGACGCCGCCGCGCACGCTCTCCGACGATTGCCGGAAGATGCTGTACGGCGCTCTGGCCGGATGCCCCAGCGGGAGCGCGTCAAACAGTTCGTTCAGTTCCTTTTCCGAGCAGCTTACAAGCAGCTGATACGCTTCGCCAATGTTTCGCCGTTCCGGTGGATAGCTGCGCTCGACAAACAGGACGAGCGCCTTGAGAAGATTCATCTCGGCACTGTCCCAGAAGTGGTCTCCGCGGTCGCTGCCGGTGTTGCGGATGATAACGTCGCAGAAAAGCTGCGCCATCAGTTCCTGTCCGTCGATCTCGGACAGGCAGTTCCACGAATCTGACGACGCAGGCGTGACTAAGTTGAACACGCGCACGGTATAGCCCTGATCGCGTAGATACGCGCTGGTTTTCTCGTACAGCTCTGATTTAGGATCACAGATGACCAGTGAGTTTTTCCGTGCCGCGCATTGAAGAATCATGTTGACACAGAATGCGCGCGTCTTTTTCGAGCCGCTTGCGCCATAGACGGCAAGATTTCCATTGAAGCGCGTTTTCTCCGGGATGCAGACCACGCGGCCATCCACTTCACCGAGAATCGTGCCGTGGTGCTTGCGCAGGTCCGGTACAAAGTCGAGTACCTGTCCGGCTTCTTTTGGATTGAGAAAACCGGCGGTTCCGTAGGTTCCCTTGTGGGAATATGTCAGGTTTCTGATTTTGTCATATTGTCCGTCGCCGCCGGCACCCATGTGCATGATCGCCACGACAAGAAGTACGATTGCCGCCAGAAAGATGCCCATGCCGTACAGACCGTATGGAAAGCGGAATACGAACCGGAGGCAGACGCCGAACGAAGCGTCTGGCAACGGCGGCGAAGTGCCGCTGTACGGCGTGCCGCCTTCGGCTGTCCACGTCTGGTAGTTGTAAATGAACTGCGCGAGATAGCCGCCAGCATAGAAAAGCGCGGCCAGCGCGACGGGTAGAAAACAGGCCAGCGTGATCTTCTGTTTCTTATTGATGGAGCATCATCCTTTCATAAGCGGCAAAGTCGATGCTTGTGATATTGACCTGCGCGCCAAACACCTCCCGCAGCGCCTCTGCCTGATAGTCAAAGCAGAGAATGCTGCCGGGCTGATTGTGCAGCGTCAGCGCACAGCGGAACCGATGCAGTCTTGGCAGGTCGCAGAGATACGAAAACAGGACGGGCGACCCGTCCTGCTCCAGCGCGTCATGTTCGATTGGCATTGCGGGAGACGGCGGCAGGAGGTTTTCGGAAAGAATTTTGTTCAACTGCTCCTGCACATCTGGTTGACATAACTGAAATGCACCAACCTCACCAACGTGGTCGAGCGTCAGAAAATAGAAATGCGGATAACTGCCATCCAAAAGGAAATGGTTCTGCGTCATGTCATTCAGGATTGCAGGTATCTGCATGGGAGAACTGCCGAATACAATGCCGCTGATCGCGAACTGTGCATTGCGGCAAAAATCTGTTTGTAAAACAGCTTTTAATCGGATCTCGGCATTGTACGCCCATCTTGGAAAGGTTGAAGCCATGTTGTAAACCGGGAAGATGGCCTGTTCTGTGAACAGCACGCCCGTCATGCGGGAATTGCGGATTTTGGTGCAAAGACTGCCAAGAGCTTTGAACTCGCGGGAGGAATAGTAGACCGGAAATAGAGTGGGATTTGAGAGCCAGTCTTGCATAGATGGCTTTTCCCAAGGCAGCGATGGGATTTGCGCGTTGTGCAGGATCAGAAGCGCCTCGGCCATCCGGTGCAGCCGCAGCCGGCGCTCTGGTTCGGACTTCAGGGAATTTGTCTCGGACGCGCCTGTAAGATAGGGCGCAAGGTCAAATGGATATTTTTGAAGCAGCAGCCGTTTGGCGTTTGTAGTCAGCCTGAGTCCGCGCAAACCGTTCTTGGTATACGAACGGAGCAGTCCGTCCTTCTTGAGCTTGCCGATCACGCTTTCGATGTAACTGCTGCCGCCTGGGAATTGACTGGAAAAGGTGGCCGGGAACTCGCCGGAGACGGCGATAATTTGCAGTATGAGAAGTGGAAGTGTACCCTCAGCGGGAAGCAGCGTCGGATTCATAAAATGTGACCTCTTTTACCGTATCGGCTCTTAACTTCGGTAATTTTTACGCCGTTGGCCAAGCGAAAACGCCTGATGTTTCAAGGGAAAACGTCATGTGCAGCGGTATCTGAAAAAGAAGGACGAAAAATGCTTAAAAATCCGACATGGTTTCCAGCGCGTTTTGATGCTCTTCCAGCCAGCCCGGAAACATATCTTGATCCATCACATAGAGTTTTGTGACGTCTTCCTCGCCTAACTCCGTGGTGTTATAGACGTTGCATAAAAGCCCATTGTCGTCCATCATAAGATAGGCGCAAACAACGTCCAGAATCTGCTTCATTTCCAGATTATCATAGTCCCGGATGCGACCGCGTCCACCAGACACCGCATAGATATGGCAGAAGCAGATGATGCACGACTCAAAATGGGAAAGCGGATGATCTTTAACAAACTGTCCAAGCGCCTGCCCCAGTGGGTCTGTCAGATATTCGGCACTGCGCTGCTTTTTCTTGGGAAGCAGGCCCGGCAGTGTGATCTCCACCAACCCCGGCTGCGCAGTGATCGTGATGCCGAGGACATTGGCGGCAGAGGTCAGATATTCATGTTTCTGCACGGTGGTAAAGCCGTAGACCAGATGCCGCATCCTGCAGGCAATCTGCTCCGCGCGGAGCGCTGCGTCAGTGGAAAGCAGCTCATAGTTTTCCGGATACCGCTGCAAGTCCATTGTGTTCATGGCGCAAAGCGCATTGCTCAGCCGCGAGACCTCCGCCAGCAGCGAGGATATCCGCTTGGATAAAAGCGCACGATTCAAAACGATCCCTCCGTTTCTTCCTGAAGATATTGAATATTGCCGTCGCTATCCAGCAAACAGTATGCGCGTACATTTTGGATGGCAAGCAGATCGACCTGCGCGGCGTCTTCCAGAATGACCAGCCGTACGGGTGGCTCCTGTTCCGGGCGGGCAAGCAGCAGATTCAGAATGGCTTCCTTGCCCGGTTCGGCGTAGAGAATTTCATAGACCTCGCCGCCGGCAAGAAAGATGATCTTCACAGGATATTCTCCCGCAGCATGGTACTCAACCTGTTCCATGAAATCTGCTAAAACTGTGACCGCTGCTTCCAATCCACGGTCACGGTCTTTCGGCAGCTCCGGCGTCAGGGAGTAGAAGCCGTCCACAAGGAACAGTCGCTTCTGCTTGCAGAGATAGGACAGTAGATTTTTGATCTGCTCGTCTTTTTGCGGGTACAGACCTGAAATCTGTTTCTGCGTCAGAACGCCATAGGTGGAAATATCCCGCAGGATGCCGCTGGCTTCGTGCGAGTAGATCTGTGCGCGGGTTTTCATAGTCGTCACCTCTAATTTTTGTGCGTATAACTGCCGCACAGAATACGTACAAACTGTAGCTGTCAGATTTGAAGATGGCAGCTATACGCATAAAGGACGTATTGTGTACGCAAAGATGATTGGAGAAGAATGTTGCTTTCAAAGCTGTAAAATTGATTGCAATTTTAGGCGTATTCATATATGCTGGACACAAATAGGAGGCGATTTGTTTGGATACGAGAACAGTAACTCTCGCGGCTCACGCAGAACCCGATGCAGAAGATCTGACGGATGGGATTGAGAAGCAGCACGATATTTCAGAGCCACTTGTACGCGCTGAAATGACGGATGCTGAATTTAACGCCATGATGCGAGACGGCCTGCGTGCTGCAAAGGCGGACTGTTCCAGCGCCGCGTCCGAAGTCTTTACGGATTTGCGTAGAGGACTTTGCATGTGAATGAACCGTTCGGATTTTTGAGCATTTACAGAAAAGTTAAAAGCCATCATGCGTATATTCTCTTGATGAAATGGAGAAATTATGATAAAATATGATAGACCATAGATTATCCTAAAAACATGGAGGCTCGTTATGGCATATATCACACGAGAGCTTGAGCGCAAGTTCTTAAAGCTCAATGATTTTTTCAAGGTCATCCTTGTTACAGGTGCGAGGCAGGTCGGTAAAACGACGATGTTAAAGCACCTTGCAGAAAGCAGCAGAACCTATGTCACGATGGACAATACAATGGCAAGAGCGCTTGCACAGTCTGACCCCGTACTGTTCTTCCAGACCTATAAGCCACCCATCCTCATTGACGAGGTGCAGAAAGCACCGGAACTGTTTGAGCAAATCAAGATCATTTGCGACGAGAGCGATGAAAAAGGGCTGATCTGGCTGACTGGTTCGCAGCAGTACAATATGATGAAGAAAGTGCGGGAAACGCTTGCCGGAAGAATTGGCATTCTGGAGCTATACAGCCTATCCGCGAGAGAAAAAGCAGGGCTTGTATTTGATACGGATCTGGATTTCTCACTTGCCACGCTGCAGGCAAGGCAGCAGAAAGTCCCGAAGAACGATGTGATTCAGGTGTTCCAGCACATTTGGGAGGGCGGCATGCCGCAGGTGCAGGGCGTGGACGATGAACTCAGGCAGGAGTATTTCAACTCCTACATCGATACCTACCTAATGCGTGATGCAACCGAAGCCGGCGGCATCACCGATGCTGTGCGTTTTCGAAAGTTCCTTGTTGGATGCGCCTCGCTCGTGTCGGAGCAGGTCAATTATTCCACATTGGCGGAGTCTGCAGACATTGCCCCGAGTACGGCGAAAGAATGGCTGAACGTGCTTGTCGGACTGCGCATCGTCTATCTGCTTGTACCGTATTCCAACAATGAACTCAAACGACTCAGCAAAACGCCGAAGCTGTACTTCTGTGATACCGGGCTTTGTGCATATCTGTCTATGTGGCTGACGCCGGATACACTGCGCAGCGGCGCTGCAAGCGGGCATTACTACGAGAACTATGTTGTAATGGAGCTGGTCAAGAACTACGCCTACGCGAAGTCCACGGTGAATCTGACGTACTTTAGAGATTCCAACGCAAAAGAGATCGACGTGTTTGTTGAGGAAAACAATGTCATTCATCCGCTCGAAATCAAAAAGAGTGCTGCGCCCGACCGCCGGGAGGTCAAAAAGTACAGTGTAATCGACAAGGCATCCTTGAAGCGTGGAAATGGCGGTATCATCTGTATGTGTGAGGAGCCGATTCCAATCGACGCGGATAACTGCTTTATCCCGAGCAATCTAATCTGAACAATTTCAAGCAGTATTAAGAAAGCATCTCTGCGGAGGTGCTTTTCTTATACCCAAAACCAAAAGAAAGAGGGCAGACCGCACCGCAAAGCAGAGTATCACAGTATCTTCCAATCCTCCAATCAGACACGCTCTATTTTGCCGTTCCGTTTCAGTAATTCCTGAAGCTCCCTGCGGTCGGTGGTGATGAGTTCCTTTTCCAGTTCGCTGCATTTAATCTCAACGGCGACATTATTATTGTTCGTGCTGATAAGGGCGCTGCCGCGCTCAAAGTGCGTGATCTCCATCAGCTCTGCTTCGGACAGATGCAGAATGGAGCCGACGCGCTGGGCTTCCTCATCCTCCAGATTCAAGATCACCTTGGTCTTGGAGTTGTTGATGATGCCCTTGCCGTATTTGCCGTCCTCCAGTGCAAAGAAGTCATTGAGATCCTGCGTTGCACAGACGGCCGAGCCGCCGTAGCCGCGGATGATCTTGAAGATCTCCAGCACAAACTCCGCTGCCAGACGGTTGCTGCTAGCGCCGATGAGCTGCCAGCACTCGTCAATGAAGATGGCCTTTTCTTCGGTGCGGTTCTCCTTCGCCTTATCCCACACAAAGTCCAACGCCATAAACATGCCGACGGTCAGAAGGTCGCCGGTCAGCTCCGAAATATCTAGAACGATGTATTTGTTATCGAGAGACACGTTCGTCTGCTGGTTGAACGTTTTGGCAGAGCCGCTGACGAGCCGGTTCAGAATGTTTGCCAGCCGCAGCGTCGAAGAAGATTCTTTGAGGACTGCATAGAGATCGCCCAGAATCGGCATTTCGCGGTACCGCTCCGGGTGCTTAGGGTCGCGGAGCGTGTCATTGTCGTGTGTAATGCCTTTCTTGGCATAGGTGCGGATCATGGCTTCATCGAGAAGCTGCCGCTCCTCATGGTTCATGTCGGGGATCAGCAGGCTGAAAAAGATGTGCAGCCGCTGGATCTTGGCGGCCAGCATGGAGTGCTCCACGGTGCTGCCGTCGAGTTGTTCATCGACCGAGCGGTCCGTCTGCCGGATTTCCATGACGTTAATGCAGTTGGGGGATGCGGGCGAGATCTGAATGAACGCGCCGCCGATGTTGGAGCAGGCCCGATGAAATTCGTGCCCTTTGAGCGGCGCGACGATGAACACCTGAATGCCCTTGCGCCGCATCCGCAGCGCCATGAGCTGCATAGTAAAGGTCTTGCCGCTGCCGCTCGTGCCGAGAATGGCAATGTTGGCGTTTTTGTAGATACGCGAATCAAAGATGTCCACGATGATGAGAGAATTGTTATGCTTGTTGACGCCGAGCAGAATACCGTTGTCGTCGCACAGCTCATACGCTGTGAACGGATAGCAGCTTGCCGCGCCCAATGTCAGCACGTTCCGCTTGCTGCGTTCAAAGAGCGATTTATCCAGCTTCACGAGCGGAAAAGACGAGCGGAGCGCCTGTTCCTGACAGAAATTGCAGTTCTGCACATTCATATCCTGCGAAATGAGCAGCTTCTTCATTTCAGCGCACTTCCAGTCCAGATCGTCCGGATTGTCTGCGGTCACGGTGATGAGCAGATTCAGGTAGTAGAAATCTTCATGGTTGCTCAGACCATCCTTCAGGAAATAGCCGCTTCGGATGGCGCTGTCGAGATCGTCAAAGTCCGTGTTGGTGTCGCTCGTTTCCTTGATCTTGCTGCGGTTGATGCGAAGCTGCTGGCCGAGCTTGCGGATCATGCGATCCTTCGGCTGCCGCGTCAGAAATACATCGAGGTCAATGCCGTCCCCGGCGTTGACCAGAAGACTCAGCCAGCCCGCGGGAACCTCGGATTTATACCCGTCCGACGGCACCAGCAGATACGCATAGTACGTTCCGTCGATGCAAAGATAGCTGCCATGCGTGAAATCCAGCTGCGAAGGCGCAAAAAAATCACCGACGGGAATCTCGTCGATGGAGCAGCCCGACTTTATATAGTTGGATGTGATATGGGAGATGCGCTGCAAAAACGGAATATCCGTGCTTTCTCTGCGGCAGAGAAATGTATAGAGCATTTCGGCGGCAGCTTCGTCCTCATTCTCATGCTGGACAACGCTGTTGCCGCATTGCCGGAGATAATTTGCCGCCGTCCGCGCCGCTGTTTGCAGTGACGAAATGGCATCCGCTTCTTCACGGTCTTTCTTCGCGCCGGGGAGCGGTTCATATTCCATGATGAGGAAAAACCTGCGTGCGATGGCTTCTCTGGAGCCGAGCTTTTTGAGCAGCTTCAGATAGTCCTCCTGCTGCATCCGGCAGCTTTCGTTCGTCTCCTGCGCCATCTCCCGGCGCACGGTTTCGATATGCCGGTTCATATCTGCGCGCTTGGTGATAACCTTGATTTGAAGCTTCACAGGTGCGATTTTGAGGTAGCTGATGAATGAATACACGATATTCCGCTGCTCTCTTGCGCTGCGAAGCAGAAAATTGATCGGCACGATTTCTAAAATCTTGATAAAACGGTGATCTGTCGTATAGACGATGCCGTTTTCGATTTTCTGGATGGGCACATACGCCGCAAGCGGATTGCCGGGGCGTTCCGCCTGCTTCTTTTGCCGGTAAGCGGTGTCCAGCATCAGGCGGCGTGTGTCCTTTGCAAAACGGATGCGGCTGCCGTCCTTTTTATAGGCGGCAGGCTGCACAGCCGTGCTGGGGCCGGACTTTTTATCCCATGTCGGGAGAATGGACTGCTTTCGGCTGCTTTTGCCGCCGCTTTTGCTCAGGGTTCTGCGGTTGCGGAGGAAACGAAAAAACAGAATGATATAGGAGGAAAGCGGCATCCCCGCGATCCCGATGAGCGCCAGAAGCGCCAGCGGCAGCGAGGTCAGGCAGAGCAGGATGATCCGGACGGTCAGCGTCAACGAGAGCGTCAGGATCGGAAGCCCGGTGCCGGCGGCAAGAATGACCGCCTCGACCACATTTCGCGCCTTGAATAAGCCGCCGAAGAACGAACCGCCCTCAATAAAGTTTGGCGGGATCACATAGCTGTCCCGCTGTTCCTGACTCATAGGTTCTCACATCCGATCTTTTCTTTGCGGTGGATTCGGCAGCTTCTGCACGATCTTTTCATGATAGGCGATCTTGCCGTCCTCCGTTTGATAGGGCTTTCGTTCTACAGTGTCCGCTGCGTACTGCTTATACCATGCGGCGTCGTCCGCGGAGTAGACCTTGCTGTAATCGCCCTTCGGTTGGGCGTACTGGTCAGCATGGTACATACAGAAATCAATGCCGCCCGGATGCTCTGGCGTGAACTCGCGTCCTGTGATGCGGCCGCCGCCGATCTCCACGTCCTGATAGCGCGGGATGTTGGTTGCGTGTTCGCCGAGCGCTGTGAAGCCCATATAGGACAGCAGAGAGCGCGTCGCGGTCTCGCCGGTGATGGAGCCGGTCGTGCGGTAATCGCCCTTGGCGACCGTGCCGATCACATCGTTGGCAAACGCGCCGCCCTGATAGAGTGATTTCGCGAACAGCGTTCCGCCGAAGCTGCGGAACTGCGTCGGTGCAGACGGGATCGGCGCAGGCCGGGCAGCGGGCGCTTCGCTGACTGGGGCAGAAGCGGGGGCAGCCGACGGCGTTCTGCTGTGCAGGAATCTGCCGGGGCGCTCCTGCGCCTGAACAGTCCGCTCTGCAATGGTGGTTTTGGAAAGTCCATTGCGGACGGAGAAGAACTGTTTGTCGGATTGCACAGTATGCTGTCGGGATTGCGATTCCACCTGTCCGAAAGTGGAGCTTTGCGTCTCCTGCTGGGTATGCTGCGCCTGCTCACGCTGCGTGACACCGATCTGCTCCTGCTGCAAGGCGGACTGCATGACCTGCGACTGTTCCGTTCTGGCCTCCTCGCTGCTTGCATCAAATTCATCCGACTGCACCACAGTGCCGACAAACTCGCCCTGTTCCGACTGGAACGCCAGATGCGATGCCTGCTGATCCTCCGTATGCAGCGCCGCGTGGAACTGCTGCTCCTGCGCGGATTGTGTATCCTGATGCAGCTGGCTGGCATCCATGGAATGCTGGGATTCATGGAGCACTTGTTGGGACTTTTCACGCTGTTCCGAGTTTACGGCGCGGGAAGAAACCGTCTGCTGATTCTGGTCAAGTTGGCTGGTATTCTGCCGCTGCTGCTCAGAAGCCGTCTGCGAACCGGAATGGGTATCGCTGCTCGCGTGTGTCCGGCTGACAGTCGCCTCGGCCTGCTGCGGCTGGACGATGTTTTTCTCTGTCGTCGCCGTGCGCACAGCATCGCTTGCGATTTTGCGGCTTGCCATTCCGACCAGACCGCCGCTGAAAAAGCCTGCCGCAGCCGCGCTTCCACTGCCGGATTTCCCGGATGCAGGAGCAGAACCGTGACGGCTGCGGCTGCCCAATGCGCTGCCGACTGCGCTGGTTGCGGTGTTGATGGCGCGCATGGCGATCATTGCTTCTGAGAGCATGGAGCCGCCGGTATGCCCGACGTTCAGGCCAAGGCTGGACAAGAAGCTGTCGATCTTCTGCGACACTTTCAAAAAGGCAATGGCGCACAGGAACCACACCAGCACGTTGCCGGAGACGGCTTCCTTGCCCGAAGCACTGACTGCAGATTCTACGTCACTTTCCGAAATGGCGAACGCGCTAGTTGACATAACTGCAACGAGGACGAGAATCAGCAGGCAGTTCAAAAAGAATCGTTTTCTCATGGATACTCCTTAAATGGACAACGGATTTGCGATAAACGTGCCGACCATGCTGGTAAACAGCCGCAGACACCAGGCGTTCATGAGCAGCAGAAACACCTGCCCACCCAGCATCCGGCACCATGCCTTGAAGATGTTTGCTGTGGACTGAGAGCCGCCCATCGAGAACGCGACCGGCGCGGTGTAAACAAGAACGCCGAGCAGGATATACCGCTCGGCGGCTTCAAAGAGCAGCTTCAGATAGTTCCACGCCAGCAGCACAACGATGATGAGCACGATCAGCGTGACCGCTCCGTTTGCGCAGGCGCCGATGATGACCAGCATGACGGAATTGAAATCCGCAAAGCTGAGCGGCGGCAGCTCGGATGATAAGATCCAGTCATACGGCGTGCCGCCGATCTTCAGGACGATCTCGACGATGCTTTTCGCGCAGTATGTGAGCGTGATGAAGATGATCGCGCGAAAGGTCAGCTTGACCGGGTGTTCCGCTTCAAAGCCGGCGCCCAGCCAGTAATTCTTAAACAGGTTCCAGACCCACATCAATAAAATCAGGCCGATGCCGATGGCAGTAAAAATATCATACATTGTTTCAGCTGCCGGGAAGTAACGCAGAAACGTCTCCATCCCGCAGCCGAGCGCGCCGAGCACCGATGTGTTGATGAGGTCCAGACCGTGCATAATCTGTTCGGAAATCCATTCGACAACGCCGTCAAGAATCCCCATGCTTTATGCCGTCCACTGACCGCCGGAGAAGAACGGCGTGACGTAGGCCATGATGAAGCCGAGACCGTTCAGGATCGCCCAGGTGATTGCAATGCGTTTGAGCCATGCACGCGATTCCTCGACCGTCCGGCCGCTGCGGGAGAAATTCATCATCAGCAGTGCGACGGACGCGGTGACGATGGCAGCGATGGTGGAGATGAGAAGAATTTGCTGATAGACGTCCTTCATGATCTCCGTCGCCTTTTCCCAGATTGTCGTGGCCGAAGCCGGCTGAGTCAGAAGCGGCAGAATGCTGACGCCGAGCCAAGCGGCGTAGAGCCAGCGCCCCGGACTTTTCCTTGGCGGCGGAAGCTGCGGCAGGTTGTTGGATGTGTTCAAAGATGCTCCTCCTTTTCTTTTCCCGATGCAAAAAGCAGACGCCCAGTACAGGCGTCTGCTCGCAACAAGATTCAGTTTTTATATGCTTTTGAGCATCTTCAGTATAGCATATCCGGATTTGCGCCGAAAGAGCAAAACCGTGCCAATATTATGACAATGCTGTGGCGCGTTTTTCATTATTTACGGCTACCATTTTAGAAGTGATTTTTGTAACAATACACACTTTTCGCTTCTAAATTCGATGCCGCCGCCAACTTGATTATCGTTTTTTCGTATTTTCTATTTTGTCAACCGGGAATGCGTGTCAATATAGGCATCCCAATAAAGTGTTCGTTTTCGGCAAAAGAACATCAAAGAGAAGGTCGGATATGATCGTGTACTTCCGCAGCTGTTTCATTGAAATGTTGTCGGGTTTATCTTTGAACTTTTCAGCGAGGCCGTTGATTTTTCTCTCGCGTTGGAGTATAATATTTATTGAGAAGTAACATGATAATACCGGCAAGTTTTCAATGGAGGTTGGGTTATGGAAATAAAACGAGATCGCTATTTGAAGAGAATCATCTCCTTTATGTGGGATGGGCAGGTAAAGGTGATTACCGGTATTCGCAGATGCGGTAAGTCCTATCTGCTTCGCAATCTGTTCAAGAGCTATCTTCTTGGTGAGGGCGTCGCAGAAGACCACATCCTGTCCTTTGAGCTGGATTTGACCCGCGATATTCGCTATCGCAATCCGTTGGAGCTTGCCTCTCATGTCCGGGAGATCGTGGAACACAGCGCAGACCAGTATTATCTCTTTGTAGACGAGATTCAGATGTCGGATGAAGTTCCGAATCCCTACAATCCGGACGGAAAGAAGATTACCTTCTACGATGCGCTTAACGATTTGAAGTCATTGTCCAACTTGGACATTTATGTGACCGGAAGCAACTCCAAAATGCTGTCCTCTGACATATTGACTGAGTTTAGAGGGCGTAGCGATGAGATCCGTGTGCATCCACTTTCCTTTGCCGAATACTACTCGGCTGTCGGCGGAGATAAACAGGATGCTTTTGATGAGTTTGCTTTCTACGGCGGTATGCCGCTGATTCTTTCCCGTCCCACAGACGCTGCGAAGATGGCTTATCTGAAATCGCTGTTTTCCGAGGTTTATCTGAAGGACATTGTGGAGCGTAAAAAGATCAAGCGCGAGGATGTACTGTCTGCGATTCTTGATCTGCTGTGTTCGTCTATCGGCTCTCTGACCAATCCGACAAAGGTTGCCGCCACTATCAATACCGTGCAGAAGCGCAGCGGGGAGAATGTCGTTGCCCTGAACACCGTGAAAGCCTATATGGATCACTTGTCGGATTCCTTCCTCTTCACCGAATGCAAACGCTGGGATGTCAAGGGCAAGAGCTATTTTGACTATCCCAACAAATACTACTGTGAGGACATTGGACTGAGAAATGCCCGTATTGGCTTCCGCCAGCAGGAAATGACGCACATCATGGAAAACATCATTTTCAATGAGCTGATGATCCGTGAATGTGCCGTTGACATCGGCATCGTCTATGGCAATGAGAAAAATGCCAAAGGAAAGGTCACTCCGGTTGTGCGGGAAATCGACTTCATTGCAACCTCCGGCGGCAAGAAGACCTACATTCAGTCCGCCTACGCATTGGGAACGGAGGAAAAGGCAATCACTGAAAATAAGCCCTTCACGCTGACCGGCGATTCTTTCCCGAAGATCATCGTGCGTCATGACATTCGTAAGCGTTGGTATGATGAAGGCGGCATTCTCAATATCGGCGTCATTGACTTCCTGCTGGATGACACGCTTGTCTGAATCCTCTCAAAACAAAACTGCTCACCGTGATTCGCTCATGGTGGGCAGTTTTTTAGTCCGAGAAGAACGCGTCCGCCCGGCGGCCGAAGCTGCCCGCAGCGTCCTTTGCGGCGTTGCGGTACAGGGGGGAGGCGGTTCTTCTCGTATTCAGCGTAGGCGGTCATAATCTCAGCCATCTTCTGAATGATACCCGCGTCCTTCGTGCGCACATCTGTCACCATCTGGATGATCTCGGACATCGTGAGCAGATTGCCGATCATGGTCTCATAGGTTAGTAGGTGAAATATGCAAAAAGGGGTCGAATGATTTACAAGCACAACATTTTTCAGCGTGTCTCGCCCGCAAATATTCAACTTACTGCAAAAACTCCCGCACGATCCCTGCGCTATCCTGCGCCGTATATCCCCACAGCACCGAGCTGAGTACTTCGACGGCTTCTTTGCGCTTCCTGTAATACGTCCGAGCGCTGATGTCGCGGATGTGTGGGCGGAGCTGGTCGATGATCTCCTCGACGTTTTGCAGCTCCTGCGGAGAGAGGTAGGCGTAGTAGAGCAGCCAGTAAAATTCCTCGCCGTTCTTATGTTTGGTGCGCATGAGGTCTACGGCGCTGTCTACAAGGCAGAGCATTTTATGGCTCTGCTCGATGCACTTCGCCTGATGCTCCAGCTCCGTGCCGGAGAGATCCGCACCGGCCAGATAGACGGATTCCAGAAAATCCTCAATCGTCTTGCCGTAGTCGATCCGAAACCGGTTCCGAATCTGCCGCACGGAAACCTCCAAACTCCAGACTACATCACGGTATTTCCGCAGCAGCGTCCATGTATCGTGATAGTGCGGATCTTCGGTTACATCTGCTGTGGGCAGCTTATTCTTCGCCATTGTCGTTCGCTCCTTTCTGCCGGATCGTAAGTTCAAAATACCGCGTCTGCGTGCTGCCGCAGGAGAGCATCAGCCCCAGCCGAAGATCCTCTGCTTCGTGTTCCCATAAGACTCCGACGCAATCGGATAAGGGATATAACCTATACTGGAACCGGGGGCAGGTCGTACAGCAAACACCCTGTGTTTTCAAGAGCTTCAGGACTTCGGTAATCAGAATCTCCGTGTGCGATTTTGAAACGCTGATCGAGCAATCTGATGCGCAGTCTGGCTGCGCCATATCCTGTGCGCAGTCCTGCACGCGGATGCAGAGGTTCAGCGCCATTGCGACTTCTTCTTTGTCCACCATGACATCGGAGATCTGGAACATGGTGGACAGATAGTTCTGCAAATAGATTGCCGTTCCGCTGCGGCCGGGGAATGAAAATGTCTTGATGTATTCCATGCGCGCGAATTTGCCGAGAATACGCCCAGCAGTCGCCTTGGACACGCCCCAGCGCTTGCCGAGTTCCGCATAGGAAACGAGCGGATTGCCAGTGCCGTTTCGCAGATAGACCACGGGGCCAGCCTCAGAACCGGCAACCTGGTGGTCATTGTAGATCGCGTTCAGCCAGAAATCGAGCAGTGCGTCCATTTCGGAGCATTTACCAAGACTGAGCAGCCGTGACGCCGCGCTCATCGGCAGGAAGAAGAATCCGGAATCCTTTTGGCAGGGGCAGCTATAATCCAGCACGGTGTTATAGCGCGGCCAGTCAAGAATGCGGTACTGCACAAGCTGTCCGCGGCCGATCAGGTCATATTCGATGAAGTGGTGCCGCTGGAGAGAATCGAGCTGCCGAAGAAGCTGACGGTTTGTACGCGCGCGGAACCACGTCCGCAGCTCCCGCAGCGGGCAGATCCACTGACCGGGATGTACGATGTAGCTGATGCCGTCGTAGCGCTGGTAGGACGCGCGGAAGTTCGCGTAGCAGCAAAGCACCACATAATGAAAAAGACCGGAGCACCCGTTTGTACGGATGCTCCGGTCTGCGATCAGACTCTGTATGAATTGCCGGTAGATGCGGCACTTGGGGTAGTCTACGATTTGCTTGATTTCAAGTTTGTATTCCGTCATTTTGACACTCCTTTATTCGATTTGTAAGTCCTCAGAAAACGCATTTCTGTTTCGCGCTGCTTTTCTGACTGCACGTGGGCACAGATGTATCTGCCAGAACAAACGAAGTCGATCAGATATTCTTTTGGTATCCGATGAACCCCATAAGAATAGGCTTTCAATTCGCCCGCTGTGATCCATGCCCGGACGCTGGAAACAGAAAAGCCGGTAAGCGAAACAACATCTCTGGCATAGAGACAATCAGGTTCTTTTGCGAACTCTTTCTGATAGAAGTTTCGTAGTGCAGCCTGCCCTCGTTCGGTTTTGGCGATTGAAACCATTCGGCTTATGTAGGTCGCACGGCTGGACTCCCGTTTACGCTTTGACGAGAATTGCCCCTTTGGATATGTGTAAATTACGCAGCCAGATTCCTGATCTTTCTGAAACGCCGTCGCATCAGAAAGCTTTATCTTATATCGATGCCGTTTGTTTCCGCTGCGGACGCAGGGAATGATCTCATTGTCTAGCAGCCATTTTGCTTTGCGCTTGGAGATATGACAGAGCTTACAAAGCTCCTCCAGACAGATAAACCGGTCGATAAATACGAACCCATCGTTTTTTTCTCCCGTCATGGAAGCACCACCCTCAAAAAGTTCAGCAATGGCAGGTGGTTGCGTCTCCCGCTTTTTCTCCCCTTTTTCTCCCGCATGGTCAAAAAAAGCGTGATTTTTGGCCTTCCACGAGGGAAATTCTGTGGGTTCATATTTTTTCGGGATTTACGAAATGAGATTCTATAAAACTCTGTGAAATCAATGGGGCGCGGGATTCTTCAATCCGGCTCGAAATGCGGTAAAAATACGTCAAGTGGCGTGAACCTTAAATGACTCGAAATCAGGTGTACCGGCAACGGTACCGTGGGTTCGAATCCCACCCGCTCCGCCACTCAGAAATGACCTTTGTATGTCAGATGACCGATTAGGGCGCGTCCATCTCGACAGCAAAGGTCTTTCTTCGTTCAAACCCGCAATCGCTGACGCTGGATTGCAGGGGATTGCAGGTTTGTTTTTTCTTAAAATTGCCCCTTACAGCACGAATCCTCGCCTTGCGGCGAGGATCGATGCCAGACGGGGCGTTTCTTCGTTTCAAAATCGCAACCGTTCGTGCGGATTGCGATTTTGTTTTTGGGCGGAATATTATAAATAATTCAAATAATTCAAATCGAAAAATGGAATGGATATTGCATGGAAAATTCTCTGCTCAAGTACCTTGCCTTTGTGAAAACAGTAAAAACCGGCAGCTTTACCCGGGCAGCGCAGGAACTCGATTACGCGCAGTCCTCAATCAGCAAGATGGTTTCCGATTTGGAAACGGAATGGGGCATGACACTGATGGAACGCAGCAAAAAAGGCGTCTGCCTGACCTCCGCCGGAGAACAGATTCTGCCGTTTCTGCGCAAGGTTCTGCAGGATCATCAGAAGTTGGAAGGCCAGATCTGCCGGATGAACGGGCTTGAAACGGGCGTCGTCCGGATCGGAACCTTCGCCAGCGTAGCCATCAACTGGCTGCCAAATCTTTTCGCCGCGCTGCAGCGGGACTATCCCGGCATTGAATATGAAATGCTGCTGGGCGACTACGAAGAAGTTGAGCATTGGATCGATGAAGGCCGGGTGGACTGCGGCTTTCTGCGGCTTCCCACTCTTCCAAAGTTCGACACAATTCTGCTGAAGCAGGATGAATATAAGGTTGTGCTGCCGTCGGACCACACGCTTGCAAAAAAAGAGACAGTCGCAGCCGAGGACTTGAACGGTCTGCCGTTTTTATTGCTGGAGCACGGCGGAAAAACCGAGGTTTCAGATCTGCTGGAGCAGTACCATGTGCAGCCAGATATCCGCTTTATCACATGGGAGGATTTTGCCATCATGGCGATGGTGGAAAAGGGCATGGGCGTCAGCATTCTGCCGGATATGATTCTGCGGCGTATCCCCTATCAAATTGAGATACGCTCCCTGCAAACCCCGTATTACCGCCCGATTGGGCTGGCAATGAAACGCATGAAAGCCCTGCCTCCCGCGGTGCGGTGCAGAAATTTATAGAATACCTACCGTTTCGGGAAAAGAAGTAAAAAACCCGGCGCCTGCTTTTGCGGCAGGCGCCGGGTTTTAATGATTGGGATTCAGACTTTTAAGTGGCTATTAGTACATGCCGCCCATGCCGCCGCCCTGGGCTGCGGCTGCCATGGCAGCGTCGGCCTTGGGGTCAGGCTTGTCGGCGACCAGAGATTCGGTCGTCAGGACGCAGGAGGCGATGGACGCGGCGTTTTCCAGAGCGGTACGCGTGACCTTGGTCGGGTCAACAATGCCGGACGGGATCATGTCGCAGTACGTCTCGGTGTAGGCGTTGTAGCCATAGCCAACCTTGCGGCTGGAACGGATCTTGTCGTAGACGATGGAGCCGTCAACGCCGGCGTTCTCGGCGATCTGGCGGATCGGAGCCTGCAGCGCTCTTGCGATGATCTGCGCGCCGGTCTTCTCGTCGCCAGACAGCTTGGCGACCAGCTTTTCAACAGCCGGGATTGCGTTGACATAGGCAGTGCCGCCGCCGGCCACGATGCCCTCTTCGACAGCTGCGCGGGTTGCGTTCAGTGCGTCCTCCACACGGAGTTTCTGCTCCTTCATGGCGACCTCGGTCTGTGCGCCGACCTTGATAACGGCTACGCCGCCGGACAGCTTAGCAAGGCGCTCCTGCAGCTTCTCCTTGTCGTAATCAGACGTGGTGACGGAGATGGTGTTCTTGATCTCCGCGATACGGGCCTTGATCTCATTGGCATCGCCTGCGCCATCAACGATGACGGTGTTGTCCTTCGTGACCTTGATCTGACGAGCCGTGCCGAGATCGGTGATCTGCGTATCAGGCAGGTTCATGTTGAGTTCGGAGGAGATATAAGTGCCGCCCGTCAGGATGGCGATATCCTTGAGCATTTCCTTGCGGCGGTCGCCGAAGCCGGGAGCCTTGACGCACACGCAGGTGAAGTTGCCGCGCAGACGGTTGACGAGCAGGGTGGCCAGTGCGTCGCCCTCGACGTCCTCTGCGATAATCACAAGCTTCTTACCGGTCTTGACGATCTGCTCGAGCAGGGGCAGAATCTCCTGGATGGAGGAGATCTTCTTGTCAGTGATCAGGATATACGGATCATCGACGACAGCTTCCATCTTGTCGGTGTCGGTGACCATGTAGGGGGAGATATAGCCGCGGTCGAACTGCATACCTTCGACGACCTCAAGGCCCGTCTCGGCGGTCTTGGATTCTTCGATGGTGATCACGCCGGATGCGCCGACTTTCTCCATAGCCTCGGCGATCAGCTTGCCGACGGACTCGTCGCTGGAGGAAACAGCACCGACTCTTGCAATGTCGTCGGAGCCCTTGATCGTTTCGGAGTTGGCCTTGATGGTGTCGATGGCAGTCTCAACAGCCTTTTCCATGCCCTTGCGCATGACCATCGGGTTCGCGCCTGCGGAGACGTTCTTCAGGCCCTCGTGGACGATGGCCTGCGCCAGCAGGGTCGCGGTGGTGGTGCCGTCGCCTGCGATATCGTTCGTCTTGGTTGCGACCTCGCGGACAAGCTGCGCGCCCATGTTCTCGAATGCGTCCTCAAGTTCTACATCCTTTGCAATCGTCACGCCGTCATTGGTGATCAGCGGAGAGCCGAACTTCTTGCCCAGAACAACGTTGCGGCCCTTCGGGCCCAGGGTGACCTTCACGGTATTGGCGAGCTGGTCAATGCCGGACAGCAGGGCCTTGCGGGCCTCTTCGCCATAAACAATCTGCTTTGCCATAAGAATTGCTTCCTTTCAATCAAACACGAATTATTCTACAACTGCCAGAATGTCGGCCATCTTGACGATGACGTAATCTTCGCCGTCAAGCTTTAGTTCCTGGCCTGCGTACTTGCCAGTCACAACCTTGTCGCCGGGTTTGACCGTAACCTTGACGTCGTCGGTGCCCGGGCCTGCCGCGATGACTTCCGCGATCACGGATTTTTCTTTATTGGCGGTGGAGAGGATGATGCCGGACGCGGTCTTTTCCTCAGCTTCCATGTGCTTGAGCAGAACATTGTCTGCCAACGGGGTCAGCTTCATAACAATTACCTCCAGTATCCAGTCGCTGTTTCATACAGCGCGTTTTACAAGATTTTTTAGCACTCAGTCTTTCTGACTGCTAACATCTATATCATAATCAGATGCGCCAAAAAGTCAAGGGGTAATTTCGGCAAATTTATGACCAGACTGTGAATTTTTCGTGTGATAGGTCAGCCCCTTCGGGTAGAAAAAGCGGATGGCCTGCGGAATGAGTTCGATTTTTGCGTCCGTTGTGTAGGCAGCCTCGCCATCGATATTGACAACAGATTCTTTTACACATTCAATGCGCAGAGAACGGCAGCGGGCGTGATAGATCAGCGACGGATAATCGGCGTAGCGGCCCTTCTGGTAGTGACCGACGACGGTTGCAACCTGCAGCAGATTGACCTTTTCAACCACAAGCACATCCAGCAGCCCATCGTCCGGCTCGGCCTCCGGCACGGGGTTGAAACCGCCGCCGTACCACCGGCCATTGCAGACGCAGATCATGGTCTTCCGGCCCGAGAACACCTCGCCGCTGTCCAGCGTAACGGTGTAATCCGCCGTCAGCCCATGCAGCATATTCGAGAAAATGGACAGAATGTACGCGCCCTTGCCGCTCACGAGCGGCAGGCGCTTGAAGCGGGCGATATCCGTGCCGACCCGCGCGTCAAACCCGATGGAAAGAACGTTCAGCGCATAAGAATCGTTGCAGCGGATGAGATCGAACCGCGCCTCCTCCGCGTCCAGCAGACGCTCGATGGAGGTGAATGCGGCGGGATCGTCAAAAATTTTGATTGTGTCATTGCCGGAGCCGCCGGGAAAGTGCGTCACGGCAGCGTTGCCATAGCCCACGACACCGTTTACAACTTCGTTGAGCGTTCCGTCGCCGCCGCAGGCGTACAAGCGCACCTCCTCGCCGGACTGCGCCGCCTGCCGCGCCAGCGTCCGGCACTCACCGGGTGCACCAGAAACGAGCAATTCATAGCTTAACCCGCGCGGCGCAAAGGCGGCCTCGATCATTTTTCGGTATTCTGCCGTCCGGTCAGACTTCCCAGCCGCGGGATTGACGATAAAAATATGCTTCATAGCGGAACTTTCTCCTGTTCTGTTCGTCTTATGGGTACAGGCGGTAATCAATAGTACATGTACACGTTGCACTGCAAGCGCCCGTTGTAGAGTTTGCGCTTTTTGACGGCCTGTTTGCCGTAGTAATGCTCGAACTCCGGTTCGGAGGAGATGATGTATTTTTTCCAGCCGTCCGCGTATTTGAGATGCCGGCCGAACGCACTGTAGAGCCGCTGGGCGCTGCGCTGCTCAAGCATGCGCTCGCCGTAGGGCGGATTGCAGACGATGAGGCCCTTATCTGCGGGCAGACTCATCTTCGTCGCGTCCGCCTCGCGGAACTCGATCAGCTTGCCGACGCCCGCCTTGCGTGCGTTCTGCTGCGCGATCTCCAGCGAAGCCGCGTCAATGTCGGAGCCGAGGATGTGATACTCCCCCCGGTACTCGCGGTCGAGCGCTTCCGTTCTGGCCTGCTGCCAGACCGTTTCCGGGACGCAGGACCACTTCTGCGCCATGAACGACCGGTTCAGGCCCGGCGCGCGGTTCAGCGCGATCATCGCCGCCTCGATGCAGATGGTTCCCGAGCCGCAGAACGGATCCCAGAAGAAGTCCCGCCCGCGATAGCGCGCGAGATTGACCATGGCGGCCGCCATCGTCTCGTGCAGCGGCGCAAGATTGGCCTCGCGGCGGTAGCCGCGCTTGTGCAGGCTCACGCCGGACGTGTCCAGAAACAGTTCCACATGATCCTTCATGATGGAAAAGCGCAGCTGGTACGTCTCGCCCGTCTCCGGCAGCCAGCCGAGGCCGTATTTCTCGCCCAGCCGCGTGACGGCGGCCTTTTTCACAATGGCCTGACAGTCCGGAACGGAGTGCAGCTGGCTGTTCAGGCTGTAGCCCTTGACAGGGAACGCACCGTTCTTCGGAATGAAGCGCTCGAGCGGCACAGCCTTGACACCCTGAAACAGGTCTTCAAAGCTGTGCGCGTCAAACTCGGCCAGCAAAATCATCACGCGCTCACCCATGCGGCAGCAGAGGTTAGCCTTTGCCATAGCGGCGAAATCACCCTCAAAAAAAACGCGCCGGTCCTCGACCCGGACGTTTTGCAGATCCAGCCGCCGCAGTTCGTCGCCGACCAGACCTTCGAGCCCAAACAGGCACGGCACGCAAAAAGTCATCGTATCCATAGTTTTCTCTCCAAGCATTCTATAGTCTCTCTAAGTATACGGAATCCCGGCGCAAATAGCAAACCCTATCTGTTACGATTTTGTAAAATGTGAGGAAAAACTTTATATTTATTTAAAGTGACAAGCGTTCGGAAATACGGTATACTGGAAGCAGCACAGAAATTCAAAAAAGAGGAGGAGGTTCCCATGTCTCAGGCAGTGATCGGATGGCTGATCGCCATCGTCGTCTTCATCGTGGCAGAGGCCGCAACGGTCGCGCTGGTGTCCGTCTGGTTCATCGGCGGCGCGGTGTGCGCATTGGTTGCGGCAATTCTCGGCGCGGGACTCGGCGTACAGCTGGCGGTATTTCTCGTCGTTTCGGCGGCGCTGCTGGCGTTCGCGTGCCCGGCGGCTCGAAAAAAGTGGGCAAAAAAGCCGGAGCGTATGAATGCCGACCGCCTCGTCGGCGAAACGGCCATGGTCACGGAGCCCATCGACGCATGTGCTGATACCGGAGCCGTGAAGATCAACGGCGTTCTCTGGACAGCGAAATGCACAACAGGCGAACGCGTGGAAGCAGGACGCCATGTGACCATCGAGCACGTTGAGGGCGCGAAGCTCTACGTCAAACCCGCAGAATGTCCCTGCACAAAAGCATAACCATCATAAACAACCGAAAGAACTGAAAAAACCGAAGGAGGAACAAATTTTATGGAATGGATCCCCATTGTTGTGATCGCCGTTCTGGCGCTCATCGTCGTCATCAGCAACATTCATATCGTCCAGCAGTCCCGCGCCTACGTCATCGAGCGCCTCGGCGCGTTCAGCAAGGTCTGGCAGGTCGGCATGCACGTCAAGGTCCCGTTCATTGAGCGCGTGGCCAAAAAGGTCAGCCTGAAGGAGCAGGTGCTTGACTATCCGCCGCAGCCTGTTATCACCAAGGATAACGTCACCATGCAGATCGATACCGTCGTCTATTACCAGATCACCGACCCGAAACTCTACACCTACGGCGTTGAGCGGCCCATGATGGCCATGGAAACGCTCACGGCCACGACGCTCCGCAACATCATCGGCGATCTTGAGCTTGACCAGACGCTCACGTCCCGCGACGTCATCAACACCAAGATGCGCGCCATTCTCGACGAGGCCACCGACCCCTGGGGCATCAAGGTCAACCGCGTGGAGCTGAAGAACATTCTGCCGCCGCAGGACATCCAGAACTCCATGGAAAAACAGATGAAGGCCGAGCGTGACCGCCGACAGGCGATTTTGCAGGCCGAGGGCACGAAGCGCAGCCAGATCCTTGTCGCCGAGGGCGAAAAGGAAGCCGCGATTTTGAAGGCGGACGCGGAAAAGCAGGCCGCGATTCTCAAGGCAGAAGCCGAAAAGCAGGCAGCCATTCTCAAAGCTGACGGCGAAGCGCAGGCCATCATGGCCGTGCAGAAGGCCATGGCCGATTCTCTGGCGCTTTTGAATGAAAAGGCCCCGAACGACCAGGTGCTCAAGCTCAAGGCGCTTGAGGCCATGCAGAAGGTCGCGGACGGCAAGGCCACGAAGATCATCATCCCGTCCGAGCTGCAGGGCTTTGCGGGTCTGGCTTCCGGCATTGCCGAGACGGTAAAGGCGACGAAGTAATATGGCGAAGAAGGACGAGCGCTTTATCAAGGTGCTGAACGAGGGCAGTACCTGGACCACGAACCGTGAGATTTGGGCCGACAAAACGACCGGCGTCAACTATCTCTGGGTCGCTTCCGGCAATGCCGGCGGCCTGACCCCGCTGCTCGACGCCAACGGCCACCCCGTCGTGACCCGGATCCCATTAGGAGAGGAATGACGCCGCTATTACTCCGGTCTTGACTGCCGTAGGAACATTTTTATAAGGCAAACTTTTTCGGCGCACAAGCATACAGAAAAATGAAGAACTGCCATCCGACCGGATGGCAGTTCCAGCGTGTCGAAAAAGTCTTTTCGCCCCGCTGAAGCAGTTTTTCAAACTTTGAAAAACTGGTTGATTGAACGCGAAGGGGGCTCTTTGCCCCCTTCACTCTTTCCCTGCTGCTCTATCATCCAACTGCTTTTCATGGTTTTTTGACAGACTGAACTGCCATCCGACCGGATGGCAGTTCTTTCAATTTAATTGCAGCTGCGGTAAATCAGCTTTGCGTTTGGATCTTGCAAAGCAGTACGAATTCGCAGAAAGCCTGGTCGTATGGATGGTCACGCCTCCGGATCGAAGCGCTCAAAAATCGGGATGCCTCCGGCAGCTTCGCAGGCCAGCATGTCTTCCTTCGTGCGGATCGTCCAGTCAACCTCCTGCGCACCCCAGACACGAACGCACGAGCGCAGGCAGTAGCTGCTGCGGTCTTCAAATTTGTACGCGATAAAGTCCGGGACCGTCAGGAAGTTCAGCAGCAGATTGCGCGCAATGAACCGCTTATACCACGGCAGGCCCGCAAAATTCATGGAAAGCTGCCCGCGGCAGATCGCAGGGCGGAACTTTTTCAAGATCGGAAGAGCACA
>OJOP01000359.1_pt1 | contig 31156 bp, 26 predicted proteins | sample 1598161 | NCBI WGS metagenome assembly OJOP01 (sample SAMN01915206, study PRJEB22387) | human gut metagenome | isolation source: stool | host: Homo sapiens | place: USA | reverse complement strand
GGCGGTGACAGTGCAGGTATTGATAATATAGTCTTCGGCCTCCCCGTCGAAGGGGACCAGGGTGTGGCCCCGGCCGGTGAGCACCTGTTCCAGGGCCTGGGTCTCATATTGATTTACCTTGCATCCAAGGGTATAAAACGCGATCTTCATGGTCAGGGCACCTCATGTTCCGGCGGAGCGGGGCGGCCGCGCCCATCACGCCGTCTCTGTCTCGTTCAGGTCCTCCACCCGCAGCTCCATCAGCTGCTCGAGCTCCTGCGAGCAGCGCTTGTCGAGCAGCTCCCGCTTCTGCACGCCGTGCACCGCAATGATCGCATCCCGGTCGCAGACCGCAGCGATATATCCGGTGTTCTTCCCGATCGATTCACAGATCTGCCCGGCAAACTCCCCCAGATCTCCCATTGGCGAATATTTCTTAAAAATTACCTCGCCGTCCTTCTCCGTATATATCTCCAACGGGTCGCCCTCGCTGATAACACTGACACGGAAAACCTTGTCCTCGTGGTTTTTGGAGGACTGGATCAGCGTGTTTTCGATATTTTCCGTGCCCGACTTAAAATTTGCGGCGTCCTCCGGGAGCGCGCCGGTTTTGAGCAGGCTGTCAATGTCCGCCTTGAGCTGCACCTCAATGTGATCCTCAAATACCCGGATTTTTTCGATCATTAAATTCAGGTCATTGCGGTCAAGCACCGGCTTTTCCAGAATATCATTGAACACGTCGATCGCCGTCTTTGCCACGCGGTTGATGCGGATGATGGTGTTGCGCTTGTCGCTGGCAAATTCGATCTGGTGCTGGATGCCCGCGATACGCTGCGTCAGCTCCGCCTCCAGCTCGTCGTAGGTTTCGTCCAAAAGTGCTTCCTGCTCCGGGTGCTTCATGATATCGCGGATGCGCTGGCGCTTGGTCGCTTTCAGCTCCTCCTGCTTGTCAAGCAGTAAGGCTTCCAGGTTTTCTTCCGTGCGCTTCGTCTCCGCAATGTCGGTCTGTTCTTTCTCCAGATCGGCGTTCAGCCGCTCGAGCATGGCGCTGGAATTGTCACGGACTTTCCGCACATAGTCCTTGACCAGCGCGTCGAGTGTTTCCACGCGGATATGGTGGCTGGTGCACCCCTTGAGTCCACGCCTGTGATACGTTCCGCAGGTATAGGCGGGCGCCAGATCGCTCCGGCTCATCGCGAACATTGGGCTGCCGCAGTCGCCGCAAACGAGAAGGCCGGAATACACGTTGTCGTTGACCTTGACCCCGCGGTAGTTGTTTGTCGAGCGGCTTTCACGCAGCGCGCGCACGGTCGCAAACGTGCGGTAGTCGATGATCTCCTGATGGTGGTGCTCAAAGACGCGGTGCTCGCTCTCGTCTAATTTTCGGTCTGTGCCGTTGATTTTGGCGCGCGTGAACTTTCCCTGCCGCAGCGTGCCGATATAAAAATCGTTGTCGAGAATCCCCTGTACCGTGACGATCGCCCATGCTGCTTTCGTCTTGCGGCGGACAGGCTCTCCCGCGGCGGCGCGGCGCTCACATTCGGACATCCGCGGCGTGGGCACGTTGTTGTCCGTCAGGTAGTTGGCAATTTTCTTGTAGCCCCAGCCGTCCAAGTAGAGCCTGAAAATCGTCCGGATGACCTCAGCCTCCGTCGGCACGACCTCAAAGATCTGCTGCTTGTTCAGAATATAGCCATACGGCGCGGCGCAGAGCCAGCGCCCCTCCTCCTGCCGCCGCTTCACGACGCTGCGCACCTTTTTCGACGTGTCCGTGACGGGCATTTCGTTGATTAAGAACTGGAACTGAATTTTGAGCCAGTCATCGTCATTCGGAAAGTCGATGTTATCGCCGATCGAAATAATGCGCACGCCCGCGTCGCGCAGATCCTCCAATTCTACAAGACCGCGCGAGTTGCGGCGGGAGAAGCGCGAGAAGTCCTTGACGATGAGAATATCGTACTTGTGGCTCATCAGCCCCCGGCGCATCTCCTGATACCCCTCGCGCTGCTCGAACGTGTACCCCGAGCGGTCGCGGTCTTCAAAAAACGTCAATGTGCTGTTCGGAAAGTGCGTCGTTACAAAATCTTCGATGATGGATTTCTGATTTTCGATCGACACATTGTCGCGGTCAAGCTCCTCATCGACCGAAATGCGGGCATACCCCGCAATGTCAAAGCGTTCTATCATTCGCATTCACCCTTGAGATACTGTTCCGTCTGCCGCCAGCTGCCGAGGATTCCTCGGTAGTTGCTTTTCGGCTCATTTCCCATCCGTGTTCTCCTCCGTCTGCTCCGGCAGCTGCGCCGCGTCTGTGACAATATCCGTGACAAGCTGGCGGAAGCTCTCGGCGTTCTGTGCGGTGACAACGGGCTTGCCCGTTTCGGCTTCCAACGCTCTTCTTGCCACACCCGCGACATTGCCTCCACGCCGGGCGATCTTCTGGTTTTCGTCAAAGCCCTGCGGCTGTTCGGCTTTCGCAATATCGGTCGTGGACGCTTCTGCCAGCATGGTCAGAACCAGTTCTAAATCACTCATATTGTCGCGAAGGTTTTCCTTTTTCAACCCCTTGAGATTCTTATACTGCCGCGTGTTCATGCCCGACCACGCGCGGGTGATCTCGTCTGTCAGAATGGCGTATTCCTTTCCCTTCTGCACGCCGCGCTTTTTCCATTCATCCGTCAGCTCGTTTCGGATGCGGATGGCAAGCAGCCGCTGATGTACCCATTCCTCAGAATAGCCCTTTTTCAGATAGGTTTCCAGCGCGCGGTCGATCGCCTGTTCCGGGTCGATGGTCTCCTCAATGCGCTCCCGTCCGACCATCGCCAGCCACGCCTTGAATGGCTCGGCCTTTTTGGAGGGAATGGACTGGATGATACGCAGAAGCTGCTCGGTGTCGGCAACGTCGGTGAGGCGGTTTTTACCGTCCGCCGCCCGCATTTTCAACTGGTGACAATTCGTCACCAGTTCGCTGCCCTCGTCTTTCAGCCGCTGCTTCAGCTTGTTCCAGTATTTTCGCCCGGTATTATAGTCGGGGCTGTCTGTCAGGACGCCGACAACATCCACAATGGAAAAATACCATTCCTCCCGTTCTGCGTCCCATGCCACACGGATCTTCTGGTCTTCAAATAGTTGAATCTCGTTTTTCACCGGTTCGTCCATTCTCGTCCTCCCCAATCAGCCGCACTCTTATCATAAATATCTATTGTTTCATTTTGCTTCGTAGATAATATTGTACATCATCAAAATAGAGATTGCAAGACAAAAATGCGTACCGGGCGCGTTTGCGGTGCATTGTAACTGGAATAGCAGGAGCTTTTGACCGTGCAGACCAATGCCGCAAAAATTCTCGGTGCTCAATCGCGTGAGTCGGAACATGAAAAAAAGCAGGAGCAGCGATAAGCTGTTCCCGCTCCATAAGCATCCAACAAATGCGCCGCCAGCTCCGAACAGAGCTATTCGGGGTTGGGGGCGCTGCCATCAACAAACATTTTTTTGCAAGTGTCTTGACACTTGCATCGCTTGCCGGTTTCTTTGCTCCGTATTCTTTGTCCTCTTCGCAAATAGAAAAGGCACTGAAACCACGCGTTTTCAAGGCCTTTTCTAAGCTGCCTGTTTTGGTTTTGGTAAAAAGTGAATAAGCAAATCGGCTGCACTTCGCTGGTTTGCACTGCCCGTTATCCATCGCGCACGGGAATAATGATACGGGTAACGTAGCGGCTGCGGTCGGCGGAGGTGAAGGTATCGGCCATATATTCCTCGATCACCGTGTCCGACAGGGCGATGCTGTGGTCGACCGCCCACTCGCGCAGAACCTTGTACGCATCGGTCAGGGAGCCGGGGTCGCCGGTGCTCACGGTGCACAGCGCGTTATAGCCGCCGAAGCGCTTGATGTGCCCCGGCTGATCCTCCACATTCTTGTTGAGGATCTCGCGGGCGATCTGATACGTCCTTGCCGCGCCCTGCACACCCTCGCTCAGCGCAGTCAGGTCGCAGTGCTCGCGGATGGAGAGCTTTGTGTCGCCCAGCTTCAGACCCATCGCCTCCGCCTGCCGCGACAGCTCCACAACGTGCCCAATGTAGTCCTGCAGCACACCGGCGTGTTCCTCGTCCGTGTATTCGTTATACAAAACGCGGCTCTCCGGCACCCAATTGACGCTGATCCAGAAATGCTGATAGCGGCTGGAGTCGATGGCCTCCTGCCCTGTGAGATACGCCAGCGTGCGCGTGTTCATCACCAGGGCGTTGACAATGCTGTGATAGCGGTTGAGCGACGCCTGGATCTCCTGCTCCACCATGGCGAGGTTGAGCTGCAGCTCCTGCACGAGCTGTTCGACATCGCGGTTGATGAACAGGCGGGGGATGCTCTCGTTGGAGATACCGATGTTGCGCAGCTCATTGAGGAAAAACAGCAGCTCGATCTGATCCTCGGTGTAATACCGATAGCCCGTTTCGGGGTTGCGGTATTTGGGCTTGATGAGCCCGATCTGATCGTAATAGCGCAGCTGCCGCGGCGAGATGCCGCAAAGTCTCGCCATCGCGCCGATGCTGTAAGTTTTCGGTCGTTTCATGCCCATCCTCGCTCCTGACATCAGACTGTTAAAAATGCCTCGCAGAGCTTTGCACCTTGCGCCAAAACTATGCGTGCAGCAGGGTGCGAGCCTTTTCAAACGAAAACCCAGCGGAGCGGTTTTCGTTTGAGAGCGTGTCAAAAAGTATTTTTGACACGCTCAGGATCGGGCGGGGTATCCCGCCCGATCGGATCTTTATGCCGTGTTACAAAAAGACCGTCCTGCCAGTGCGGCTGCTCTCATATGCGGCGTCGATGACGCGCTGGTCGCGCACGCACTCCATGGGGTCGATGAACGCTGTGCCGCCGTGCAGGATTGCCTCGCCGAAATCGCTGAGCGTCCGGGTGTACAGATTGCCGAACTGCGCCGTCAGCTCCGTGCCCACGGCGTTGCCCGCGACCGGCTCGGCGTAGAAATCATCCTCACCCTCGCGCAGCGCCATCTCCCAGAGCGTTCCCTCGTCAACCTGCCCGATGATCTTGTCGCCGAGAAGACGCCCGCGCGTGCCGAACAGATTCACCGTCCATTTGCCCGCGCTGTCGGGGATGTTGAAGTTCGTAAATACGGTGCACTGCGCGCCGTTTGTCATCCGCATGAGCACGGTGGAGGAATCCTCCACGCCGTAGCCTTCGGGCGGGAAGGAGATGCGCTCGTTCATCGCCGTGACCGCTGTGACCTCCTGCCCCGTCACATAGCGCAGCAGATCGATCAGGTGGATGCCCATGTCCATGAGCGGACCGCCGCCCGCGCGCTCCAAATCCGTAGACCAGCACGCCTTGGGCACCCAGCAGGAAAAGCGCGCGTCAGCGGAGACGACCTGCCCGATCGCCCCGGCAGCGACCGCCTCGCGGATGCGGTTAATGTGCGCACCGTGGCGCATCATCAGATCGACCGACAGCAAAACGCCCTTTTCCCGGCAGTATTCCACGGTGCGCAGCGCGTCGTCGGCGTTCAGTCCCAGCGGCTTTTCGCACAGAACGTGCTTGCCGTGATCCGCGGCAAGCCGCGTCAGCTCCGAATGCGTAAAGACGGGCGTGGCGATGTACACCGCGTCCAGCTCGTCATTTTCGAGCATCTGCTCCGCAGAATCATACGCCCGATCCGCGCCGAACTGCTCCTGCACCGCCTGCGCGGACGCGAGGTCACGTGCCATCACCGATACGAGCTGCGCGTTTTCCGTCAGCAGCATTCCCGGGATGGTGCGCGTGCGCGCGATCCCGCCGCAGCCGATCACGCCCCAGCGAACCTTTCTCATACTCGTTTCTCCTTTATTGCAGGTACAGATCTCCAAAGAACGCCGGCTGGTGAAAGTCCGTCACGCCGTTTGTGATCGGGCTCCAGCACAGCTCGTGCGGCGGGCAGAGATCGTCGCCGCACTTGTAAAAATTTGCGCGCATATGCAGCCCCGCGCGCAGCGTAAAGCCCGGCATAAACAGCCGGATCACGCTCTGCGGCACGCAGTACGACACACCCCAGAGGTCATGCTCCCGGAACGGCTCGATGGCGAGCATCCGCCGCACGTCCCACGGGTGCAGGCGGATGAGGTCTGCCCGCCCGCATCCAAAGCCGAAAAAGCACGCGCCGTTGGGATTCAGCTCGATGTTAAAATACCGCGGATCGTCTGCCAGCGGGCAGAGGAACAGTTCCAGACAGCTGTCGCGGCAGACGGGGTCACTCTCACCCGTAAAGCGGGCAAGGATCTGCGGCTCGCGCGCCGTCAGGCGGACGTACAAACCGGCATCGTCCCAGCAAAGCTGTGCTGCCGCCGTGACGGGCGCGGGCGGCTGCACCAGCGCGTACTCCAGCCGCGCCTGCGGCACACGCGCCCAGTCGGCCGCGCCGCCTGTCCGCCTTTTTATCATATAGGTATTCATAGCGTTCTGTCAATCCCGGATCTGCGGCAGCTCTTTGCCGCGCAGCAGGATTTTTTTCACATGGAACGCCTCGTCCACCAGCAGGATGTTCGCCAGCCGCCCCGCCTCGATAGAGCCAACGCGGTCATACAGTCCCAGCGCCTTCGCCGAGTTCGTAGCGGCGCACTTGAACGCCACGCGCACGTCCGCGCCTGTAAAGCGCATAAAGTTCCGCGCTGCGCGGGCGAGCGTCAGGCGGCTGCCGGAGAGCGTACCGCGGAAATCGTAGTTCACGTCGCTTTCGGGGTCGAGATTTTTGCCCATGCCGTCCGACGGCTCCACGAACGTGTCGGTGATGAGGATGATGTGATCCTCGCCCGCGGCGCGCAGCGCGGCATTGACATTGACCTTCGACACATGGAATCCGTGCGCGTCGCAGATCAGCTCATAGTACATCCCAGGGATGGACAGGGCGATGTCCGCCGTGCACTCCTGCGGATGCTGTGTACGCTTGGCGGCCTCAGTCATGCCGAGATAGTTGCCGTTGGCGTCGTACAGATGGGTAAAGATCGTCGCCCCGCGCGCTACGGCGCGCTCAATGTCGGCAGGCCCGGCCTCGGTGTGACCGATGGCGGGGCGGATGCCGTATTTGCGCAGCTTTTCCTCCAGCCGCGGCGCGTCCGGCAGATCGGGCGCATAGGTGCAGTGCAGCGCATACGGCGCGGCCAGCGCAAAAAAGCGCTCGCACATCTCGTCAGAATAGTCCAGCGCCCGCTCGGGGCAGGAGCCGTAGCGTTTGTTGATGAACGGTCCCTCCAGATGAATGCCGGAGATGGTAGTCTCGGGGTCATTTTGAATGGCGTCGATGCTGCGGCGGATCATATCCAACTGCACCGCCGCCGCGTCTCCGTAGTCAGAGCTGGGGATGTAGGTCGTGGTGCCATGGAGCAGATGCCCGCGCGCCGCGCCCGCCGGATCGTCATTGACGGAAATACCGATGTCGTGCCACTGATAGCCGTGCGAGTGCTGGTCGATCAGCCCCGGACCGACGTAAAGCCCTGCCGCATCCAGAATTTCCGCGTCTGCCGGTACGTCCACCTGCCCCGCGGCCACGATGCGTCCGCCCTCAATGAGGATGCTGCCGTCGATGATCCGCTCCGGGAAAACCAGTTTTCCGTTTATAATGGCCTTCATTGTTTTATTCCTTTTCTGTACATTGATAGCAGGCGACCAGATGACCGCCGCCGATGTCCGTCAGCTTCGGCTCTCCGGCTGTGCACTCCGCCGTGCAGTATTCGCAGCGCGTGGCAAACCGGCAGCAGGGCTTGGGGTCAATGGGAGAGGTGATCTCGCCGCGGATCAGGATGCGCTCACGACGGTTGTGCAGACTCGGGATCGGCAGAGCCGACAGCAGCGCCTTTGTATACGGATGCGTCGGATTCTTGAACAGCTCCTCCGTCTTTGCCTTTTCGATCATCCTGCCCAGATACATCACGGCGATCTCGTCGGAGATGTAGTTGACCACGGACAGATCGTGCGTGATGAAGATATACGTCAGTCCCCGCTCCTTCTGCAGCCTGCGCAGCAGATTCAGGATCTGTGCCTGAATGGATACATCCAGCGCCGAGACCGGCTCGTCACAGACGATGAACTTCGGATCCATCGCCAGCGCCCGTGCGATGCCCACGCGCTGGCGGCGGCCGCCGTCCAGCTCGTGCGGATAGGCGTTCACCAGTCGCTCGTCCAGACCCACCGTCTCCATCAGCTCCAGCACCTTGGCAAAGCGCTCATCGGCATCGCGGTATTTGCCCGTGAGCGCCAGTGCCTCGTCGATGGCCTGCGAGATGGTGAGCTTGGGATTGAGCGAGGAAAACGGGTCCTGAAAGATCAGCTGCATATCCCGCCGCAGCTCCTTCAGCCGGCGCCTGCCGACCTTCGTGATGTTCTCGCCGTCAAAGAAAATTTCACCCGCCGTCGGCTCGATCAGCCGCAGGATCGTCCGCCCGAGCGTCGATTTGCCGCAGCCGGACTCGCCGACCACGCCCAGCGTTGTGCCGCGCGCGATGGAAAACGTCACATCATCGACCGCGTGGAGCTGCCCTGCGCCGACCTTAAAATATTTTTTGAGGTTTCGGATCTCCAGAATATTCTCAGCCATGCTCGTGTTCCTCCACATAGTCCTGCCGCTGCAGGCGGTTTTCCGCCGTGTGCTCGTATAGCCAGCACTTTACAAAGTGCGTGTCCGTGATCCGCATACGCGGCGGCATTTCCTGCTTGCAGCGCTCGGTCGCGTAGTTGCAGCGCGGCCAGAACGGGCAGCCAGTGGGCAGATCCGTCGGGTCGACGGTGCGGCCCTTGATGGGCAGCAGTGCCCGGTCGCGGTGATCAATATCCGGCAGGGAGTTGAAAAGTCCCTCGGTATATGGGTGACGCGTGCGGTCAAAGATCTCGGCAAGCAGACCGTTTTCAATGATCATCCCGGCGTACATGACGTACACCTCGTCACACATCTCAGCCACGATGCCAAAATCGTGCGTGATCATCAAGATCGTCGTGTTGGACGTCTCGCGCAGCTGCTTCATCAGCTCCAGCACCTGCGCCTGAATGGTCACATCCAGCGCTGTGGTCGGCTCATCGGCGATGAGCAGCTGCGGCCCGCAGGCAAGACCCATCGCAATGAGCACGCGCTGCTTCATGCCGCCGGAGAACTGGTGCGGATAATCCACCGCCCGCGAAGCTGGGATACCCACCTGCTCCAGCAGCCGCCCCGCCTCCGCCAGCGCCTCGTGACTACCCATGTCCTTGTGCAATACAAGGCTCTCGGCGATCTGATCGCCCACGTTCAAAACCGGGTTCAGCGACGACATCGGGTCCTGAAAGATCATCGACACCTTGTTGCCGCGGATGAGCGACATCTCGGCCTCGTTCTGGCTGAGAATGTCGATGCCCTCGAGCGTGATCCTGCCGCGGACGATCTTGCCCTGCGGCTTCGGTACCATATTGAGCACAGTCAGCGCCGTTGTGGTCTTGCCCGCGCCGGTCTCGCCGACGATGCCGATGGTGCTGCCGCGGCGGACCTTGAGATCTACGCCGTTGAGCGCCTTGACTGTCTCCTCCTTGCTGACAAAATGCACATGGAGGTCCTCAATATTCAGCAGCAGCTCCTCTTCCGGCTGCAGCGCTTCGTTTTTCTGCAAAGACTCTTCTTTTTTCATGTCTGCACCTCCGCCTCAGCATTTGAGCTTAGGATCGAGCGCGTCGCGCAGACCATCGCCGATCAGATTGAACGAGACAGCAGAGAAGAAGATCGCAAGCCCCGGTACGATGACGAGATACGGATACGTCCGCATATTCGTCCGCGCCGCCGAGATCATGCAGCCCCACTCCGGCGTGGGCGCGGAAATGCCCAGTCCCAAGAACGACAGCTCCGCCACCCACAGGATGTTGCAGGCGATCTGGATGCTGAGATGCACGATGATGGGCGCCACGCAGTTGACCAGCACATGCTTGAGGATGATCTTCCACGTGGACTGGCCGAGCGCGCGGGCTGCCTCGATGTATTCCATGTTCCGCACGCCCAGGACGGCGGAACGCACCGTCCGGCTGAGACCCACCGTGGTGGATACGCCGATGGCGATGATCAGATTCGTCTCGCTCGCACCCATGGCGGCGACCATGGCGATGGCCAGCACGATGCACGGCACGCACGCCAGAACATCGATGCAGCGCATGAGGATGTTGTCAACCGCGCCGCCGTAGAAGCCTGCGAGCGAGCCGATCGTGCCAGAGAGCAGCAGCCCCAGCAGCCCCGCGCCCACCGCGATGCGCAGCGAAACGCGGCCGCCGTGGATGACGCGCGCGAGCATATCGCGCCCGAGATCGTCTGTGCCCAGCAGGTGCGCCGCCGACGGCGACTGCAGACGCTCTGGCGTATTCGTGGCGATGGCGACGGTCTTGTAGTCCGCGATGACGTTGGCAAAGATCATCAGCAGCAGAATGACGATGAAAATCAGCAGCCCCACCACCGCCAGACGGTTGCTTTTGAAGATGCGCCACATCTCCAGTGCTTTATTTGCCTTATGGTATTTTTTCAGGAACTCGCGCTTATTGACTTTTTTCACATCTTTTACATCAGCCATGGCTTTTTCCTCCGCTCACATACTGCGCCTTGATGCGCGGATCGAGGAAGGCGAAGGCGACATCCGTCAGAATGGACATCAGCGCCACGCCGATTGCCATAACCGTCACGCAGCCCAGCACTGGGTTCATATCGCGCTTGTTGACCGACTCCACCAGCAGCCGCCCCATGCCGGGGATGCCGAAGATGGTCTCCACGATCGTCGCGCCGCCGAACATCTCGCCGATGATAAAGCCAATGAGCGAGACTGTTGGCAGCAGGGCGTTGCGCAGTGCGTGCTTAAAGATGATGCTGTGCTGCTTCACGCCCTTGGCGCGGGCGGTGCGGATGTAGTCCATGCGCATCGCCTCGATCATGGACGAGCGTGTCGTGCGCGACAGCGACGCCAGATACGTCAGGCTCATCGTGACCGCCGGCAGGATGAGCGCCGCCGGGGACTCCAGTCCAGACGCCGGCAGCCAACCCAGCCGCAGCGAAAACAGCAGCACCAGCAAAAGCCCGACCCAGAACGCCGGGGCGGACACGCCGATAAGCGAAAACGCGGTGGTGAAGCCGGAAAACCAGGAGTTCGGCTTCAGCGCAGCGAGGATGCCAATGGGGATGGAGATGACCACGGCGAGCGTCACGGACGTCACCAGAATATACAGTGTGTTCGGCAGGCACACGGCGAGCATCGCCGCCACCGGCTCACGCGACATGAACGAGATGCCGAGATTGCCGGTAAAAATACCGCCGATATAGTTGATAAACTGCACGAAAAACGGCAGATCGAGTCCCAACTCATGCTTGAGCGCGGCAGCGGCCTCCGGTGTCCACTGTGTGCCGAGCATCTGTATGGTAATGTCGCCGGGGGCAAAATACAGCAGCGTAAAAACGATAAACACGACTGCCAGCAAAATAGGAATGGTCAGCAGCAGCCGTTTCAGAATATATTTCCACATAGATATTCCTCTTTCTTCCCGAAGGGGTATCACGGATCTGAGTGCGGGTCAGACGCGGTCTGACCCGCTCAGCCTGCGCACCCGAAGGCGCGCAGGCTGATGAAGCTGCAGACTTAGTAGGTGAGCTTATAGAGATTGTACGGCATGATGCAGCACATCTCGACGTTCTTGAGGTCGGCGTTTGCCAGTGCACGCTGCTCGTTGACATACAACGGAATCCACGGGCAGTCCTCGCAGAGGATCTCTTCCCACTCACGATAGGCCTCGGTACGGGCGTTGTCGTCCATATCATACGCCTTGGAGAACAGTGCCTCCAGCTCGGGGTTCACATACTTGGAGAAGTTGTTGGCGCCGATGGCGGCCTCGCCCAGTGTGCAGGGGATGGTCAGCGCGTCATCGGGAGGACCGGACCACGCCACAACACCGGCGTTGCACTGACCCTGGTCGATCAGCGGGATAATATCCGGCATCTGCTCGATGGTCACAATGTTGCAGGTCACGCCGATCTCGGCCAGCTGCGCCTGAATGAGGGCGGCCATGCTGTTGAAGGACGCGTCGCAGGTGAGGTCGAACGTTAGGTTCTCCACACCGGCTGCCTTCAGCAGCTCCTTTGCCTTTTCAGGGTTATACTCGTAGCCGCCGGGGTTCTCCATGTAGCCCATGCACGCGGGCGCGACGTAGTCAAACATGACCTGACCGCAGCCCTCCTCCTGCACCAGCAGACACGCCTCGCGGTCGATGGCGTAGTTCAGCGCCTGACGGACTTCCTTCTTCTCAAACTCCGGCGCGTTCACATTCATAAAGATGTAGAAATAACGCGAGGAGGGCAGACGGTGGATGGTGACGTTGGGGTCAGCCTCAGCCGTTGCAATGTCGGCAGCGGAGAAGTTGTCGCAGAGATCGGCTTCGCCAGTCTGGACCATGATCGTCCGAGTGGATGCTTCGGGTACGACCTTGAAGGTGATGGAGTCATTCTGCGGGGCGGTCGCTGCGTCCCACCAGTATTCGTTGGGGATCAGCTCCACGGAGCTGCCGACCACACGACTCTTGACCTTGTAGCGGCCGGAGCAGACGGGATCGGACCACAGATCGGGGTTCGCTTCCGCGTCCTTCAGGAACTTGGCGGGCAGGATGGACGCCAGCGGGTCGGCCAGCGCCAGCTTGAGCTGCGGATAGACGTCCGCGGTGTTGACGACCACGGTGTAATCGTCCACCACGTCGACCGAGAGGATCTGGTCAAACATTTCGCCCGCGAGCTTGGAGTTGACGGCGTGCATGACGGATGCCGCGATGTCCTCCGCCTTGACCTCCGTGCCATCGCTGAACTTTGCACCCTGATGGATCTTGTACTGGATCTGCGTGTCGCTCAGGACGGTCTCTTCCTCTACCAGATGCGGGATGGCGTTTGTATCCTCGTCATACTCAAACAGGCGGTCATACACCAGGAAGTAGTACGGGAAGTCCTCGTTCGCCCAACGTGCGCCGGTGTTGAAGCTGCCGAGATCGTACTGCACGGCGACGACGATGTTGCCGTCATGGTCGCCGACCTTGCCGTCCGATGCCGCCGAGGCCGTGGTCTGCGCGTCTGGAGCGGTGCCGTTCGTGCTGCCGCTGCACGCCGTGATGGCAAACAGCATCACAGCCGCCAGAAGCAGACACAGCGCCTTTTTCATAGCTTTCATTTTTCTTCCTCCATATTCTTTTTTTGCGGGCAGGGACGCCCCTGCCACTCGCTATTTTAAAATTAGCGCATTCCGTTTGGGAGAGTTAATGTATTTTTATGGAATCTGATTTTCACATTTTCTCGCTGAGTTTTATGCAAATAGCATAAAACAATATTTCAGAATTTGTTGCAATTGGACTTATTCACAACGCTTCCAGCTTTTCTGCCGCACTTGCAAACTTTTCGCAGCGAAAGGTTTGCGGGGCGTTTCGCCGCTCCACGCGCATTCCTCACCCTGTTTCGGCTCCCCACGGCGGCTGCCGGATGCCCGCAAACATTCCCCTGGCATCTGTCAGACTCTCCAACTTCCGTGCCGCCCTCCCGAGACTGGGTCTGAGCACGTTTTTTCCGGGCACGAAAATTTTTCCAACATTCCCTACGGGAGAGTTCCTTGACTTTTGGAGCGGCGTTCGGTATCGTAATAGTGTCCGAAAGATGCCGAATATTCTGCCGTTACATGCTATAACGGCAGAATTTCCGCTTTTTGAAACGTTCCAAATTTTTGGGCAGCGCGCGGACGGGCGCGCAGGGAGGTACTATGAACAGCACTGCACAGGCGCGCCGCGGTGCGCTGTATGTCATCCTCGCCGCACTGGGCTGGAGCACCATGGGCCCGTTGGCGCGGCTTCTGAACGCGTTTGGGCTGTATGCGCTGGAGGTCTCGCAGGTGCGGCTCATCTCCGCGTTTTTGACCACGGGCGTGTTTCTGCTCCTGCGCGACCGCAGCCTGCTGCGCATCCGCCTGCGCGACCTCTGGTGCTTTCTGGGCACGGGACTGTGCAGTCTGCTGCTGTACTGCGTTTTCTATTTTCGGGCCGTCGAGCGCGTCAGCATCTCCATTGCGACGGTGCTGACATATATGTCACCCATCTACATCATGCTGCTGGGGGCGCTTTTGTTCCGTGAAAAGATTACACCGCGGAAGCTTTTGGCGCTCATTTTATCCATCGGCGGGTGCGTATTGGTCTCCGGCGTGCTCTCCGGCATCAGCGGCAGCCCCGACGGGCTGCTGGCGGGATTTGCCGCCGGATTTTTCTACGCGCTGTACTCCATCTTCGCCAAATTTGCCATCGACCGCGGCTATCAGACGTGGACGATCCTGTTCTACACCTTCGGTCTTGCGGCGATCGGCTGCGCGTTCGTGAGCGACTGGGGCGCGATCGGCACAGCGCTCTCCGCGCGGCCTGCCGCCATCCCGCTGTGCCTGCTGTTTGGCGTGATCACCTGCTTTTTTCCGTATTTGTTCTATTCCATGGGTCTGCAGCGGATTGAGCTATCACGCGCATCCATCCTCAACTGCGTGGACGTGGTGTCCAGCTCTCTGCTCGGCGCGGTGCTGTTTCAGGAGTACCCGTCCTGGAGCGCCCTCCTCGGCATCGCCCTGATCCTAACTGCCATCGTCCTCCTAAGCACTGGGTCAAAAAACTGCAGATCATAAAAGTGCCCTGAAACAAAATTGCAGGCGCAGGCGACATCTCGCTAGTGCGGCTGACACTTAAAACCCGATAGCAATTCCGGACGTAAGGGCCGTGGGGGCTGGCAGGCAGCGATAAAACCTGATGCGATTCCGGACGAATGGGCCGGAGGGTTGGCGGGCAACGATAAAATCAGTCACTAAGGGAGGCGTACATCACTGCGGTGGAGTCGTCTCCCTTTGAATTTTATTTGCATAAAAAGAAAACGGGGGGGAAGAGAAAAATTCTCTTCGCCCCCAATGTATCTGGCGCTACATGGTCATCTGCTGCGCCTTTTCTCGCCGGATCTCCTGCTCCGCCATCCGTTGGCGGTTATAAAGCAGCAGATCCCGCGTCTGTTCATAAAGGTCGCCGTTGCCCGATTCAAATACGGCCACCAGATACTTTTTCTTTTTGTATGTGTCATAGACGCTCTGCAAGCCGGCGCGCAGAACCGGGTCTGACTTTTCTGCATTCGTCAGCCAAATCTCAACCAGCTTCCGCTCATCCTTGACAATCATTTCCATAGCCTCACGCTCCTTGTGGATATGATTTCCACATTTCCCCTGTTTTCATACCAATCTGACCTCATGGATTCAAAAATGCGGATAAAAAATCAGCAAGACGCGCGATACGTCTTGCTGATTTCACGCCTGCCTAGTGCAGGTATTCAATTTCCAATTTAATTGTATCGCGAGTTGCACTGGAAAGCAATTATTTTTTTATTTCTGACTTTTTCGCAAATTTTGCAGTGTTTTCACAACTTACTGCAACACCGTGAAGCAATTACACGTCAAGCCGGAACCGTTACAAGCAGCTCATTGATGGATATGCCCAAAATCCGACTAATTGCATAGAGGTTTTGGAGCGTGGGGAGATTTTTTCCCTCTGACCAACGATAAATTGTCTCAGCGGATGTGAAGCCCAAATACAACCGCAGTTCAGATTTCAGGATTTCGTGTGCTTCCAGGCGGGAGCAAATGTTCAGGCCAGTTGCCTTGACATCAATTTCCGGGCAGTGAGCGGCGAACAGCCATGTGTGTCCTTTCAATATTGCCTGCAAACGAGCTTCCAACTCATAACTGGAAATCCCCATCTGCTTGGCAAGTCGATTGGCGGGTGTGCCGGACAGAAAGGCGTTCAGCAGATTTATATTTTGCGTCAACTGGTTTTTGACCGCCATTACTTCGCCGGGATTATACTCCATCCTCCGTTACCTCCGTGAAATCGAGTGCTCTGGCAGGCAGCAGCTTTTTGATGCGTGAAAATGCCGCGGTGGTTGAAAGTCCGACCGTTTTAGCTGCGGCGCGATAGCTCATGCCGTTGTTCAGTTCTACCAGCAGCAAAAGTGTTTTCTGTGTATCATCAATGGCTTCCGTCAGATAGTGTTTTGCTTCTTTCGACTTTGCTTTGCTGCGACATGAGCTGCAAACGCCGTCATATAGATTGCGGCCAGTTTGACCACAAACCTTACACGGCTTGGTACAACTGAGCCGCCGGCACTGGCTGCAAATGCCACTTGGGTGTTTTGTCATGGACTTTCCGCAATGCGTACAAATCGTTCCACTTTTCAAAGGCATAAAAATTCCTCCATTCAAGATATGCAAAAGAACGCCGCAGGACGATTCCCACACGGCGTTCATTTGCACCTTGAAAAGGAGATTGCAAAAGGGTATACTAACCTTAAGGTGCAGAATTACTGCTGTGCAGGCGGAGCGTCGCCCGCGCAAGCGTCCGAAAGATTGCAGCTTTCGGACGCTGCCGATGTTCATTTGTTGACTGGATTATAACATATTAGTACCTATATATAAATACGTAAACATCCATAAATATATGGGTACTAATATATGCATAATTGACAATTCATACAATCTCATAGAACGGAGATACACGATGGCTACGGAAGCACAGCTGCGGGCAATTAAAAAATGGAGTACTGAAAAGGTTGATGAAATCAAAATCCGTGTTCCGAAGGGACAAAAAGCAGAAATTCAAGCGTTTGCAAAAGCACACGGCGAAACGGTCAACGCATTTGTCAACCGACTGATTCGTGACGCAATGACAGCAGAAAAGAATGGGACACCCAGAACCAAGTAATATACTTGGTTCTGGGTGTCTCTTTTAGTTAGTTCGTATTCTCAGCGCCGCATGGCATCAGCATCGCCATGGTGCCGTCATCGTTTCGAATGCGCTGCGGGATAACGCCGCGGAAAACAGAATCCAGGATTTCATCACAATCGCGTTTGAAAGCGTCCCGGTAAATTGGTTCATAAGAGTGAATATGAGAAAAGTCGCCTCGATAACTACGCCTCTCCCCAAATATATCTGTATGTATGATTCGTTTGACTTCACCCGGATGCTTCAATAGCCATTCAATCAGCATACAGAGGAACTCTTGAAAATTGATACCCGTACCGAACACATAATCATCCAACTGCTCACGCGTTTCCCTCGATACAACCAAGGACAGCATAGCTATATCATTGCCTTACAGCGTGCCGTCTCTAGCCGTCGGCGTTGTTATGAAATTATAAAGGAATTCTGCGTCCCCTAGATTCCGGCGCTGCGTTTCGTCAGCTGTCCAAATTGCATAGTTATCCGGCCTTGCAAGCCACCATAGAATCCAATCAAAGGTATCGGGAAAAGCGCGTTTCAATGTTTGCAGCAGCTCTTTTGCAAGGTCACTTTCATAATTTGGCTGCTTTTGCAACAGTTCCATCGTCTGAATAAAAGTTTCTTTTGTCATAGAAAGAACACCTCCTGAAGATAGCTTAACAAGCTATTTTAAAAAAATCATTGAAGCCGTTCTTCAATCCGGGCGCAGAATTTTTTATAATTTTGGCAGACTAATAAATTCCCCGCACACGCTGCATGAAAACGCAGCAGTTCCCGCCGGTCTGCGCAGACCATTGCCGAACAGCCGCGATATAGGCCATCGTGCGCCGCCAACGTTAATCGACATAGAAAACCACCATGTTCCATACAGAACAGCGGCGCATAGTAGTTTTCGCTGTCTTGCCATTGTAACCAAGACTGTGCCCAAAGCTTCCGACCGCAAATCGGGCAGCTCTGTCGGCGCATCCGTGGAAAATTCAAAACAGCTTGTATGGAAGAAAGATACTTGCTGCGCTTTTTCGTAGGCGGTAAAAACGGTGTGGACGACCAGCGCTAGCAGTTGCGAAATCCGGCTGCGCGCGGCGGCACGACAAGGTCTTGGAGCGTTATCCACGGCGTTAACAGCGCCGCATACATAGCGTCGTTCAAAGCATCATGGAACGTAAAACTCTCCGGTATTTTACAATATGAAACAGCCTTACAAAGCGCTATCTGCGCAGTTATGCCGAGCCGCTGCCCAAAACCACGTTGGAGATTAAATGCCGCACGCATGGGCAGAGCTTTCAGATTCCAGAACGATACATTTTGCTGCAAAACACGGAAATCGTCCTCTCCCCAAGCAGCATAGTCTTTCTCGTGCCGTGCCCACTCTCTAAATTTTAGAAATGCAACGGGGAAGCATACACCATCTGAAAATGAGCGCTGCAGTTCCGGCAGCTCCACGGCAGCTGGGTGCAATGTTGTGTTCACCTGAGGTCTAACATGAACATTGAAAGTGCCCAATATGGAGCCGCCAAGCGCTTTTATTCGTACTGCACCGATTTGCAGAATTTCATCAAAGCCAGAGTAATCGCTGCCACAGTTCCACTCCAAGTCAATTATTATCACGCCACTCGCCCCCGCTTATCATAGCAATGGTACGCTAGAAAAGCATTGAAGAAAAGCTTCAATGAGCGGTTTTGGGCATCGTCAGAATGTCAAATCAGGCCGCCAAGAGGTAGTTAGCAACTGTGACATCATGCCTCCAGTGGCTCAAATGGAAAATCGAAACCGCCAGCAACGCCAAACGGTTATATGCGACGGGAAATCCGTGTTTTTGCGCTAATTTTCTATTGTTTCCCCTCAAAACATAGTTCCCGGTGACTTTCATATCGCTCCACCTTTTTGCACGGTAGCCATTGCTTTTACGCGTTTCGTCGTCCTGCTCCCAGATGTGACGGATTTCACTGATGAGTTGCGCTCGATACCCTGTTTCGGTTTCGATTCTATCTAAATAATATCGATACATTTTCTGTGCTCGCTGAGCACGCAGATGGTGCAAGTCTATCTTGTTTTTCAACTCGTCACGGCTGAATAAATGCTGTTCATCAGCAGGAGCATCAAAGACGACTTTTATAGCAGGCAGTTCCTCCGGCAATATACGTTGCAGTTGGCGCTTGCCGCCTTTGCCCTTTCTTACAAGAATACACGGATTTCCAAAATCATCCTCAACTAAGTCTTCTGGTGTAAGGTGTAGATATTCCGCTCTACGGATTCCGGCGATGCAAGCAAAGTCGTACAACCGTGGCGACGCCTCACGGCCAGAATCTGACCGGCTGTCCACAGCTTTCGTACCGCGTGAGCGAGTATTATCGGCTACCACTCGAATCGGTTTGTTTATTGTGTCAAGCGGAACGTCCAAAACGCGGCACACACCGGCCAAATAAGTATGTATGGTTGACGCGGACTTACCACTAGCACGCAAATAGTCCGAGTAATCTTGGATATGCTTTTTGCACGCATCCACTGTCTTACACTTATAATGTTCTTTGCACCATGCACCAAATTCCTGCGCGTGCTTTTTATATTGCTTTACCGTGCTCACTGACATTGGCTTTTTGCTTTTCTGGTCAAAGGGCTCTAATCGCAACTGCGAAATCTGATATTTTAAACTCCCAAGCTGTTTCCGCTTTGGATGCTTGACTTTGTGTTTTTTGCTCATAAAAATCCACCTTTTCAATAAAACTCGACATAAAAGTATGCCCCAGCGTTTACGCGCGTGTTAATTACAACATCAGTCTTTTTAGGCTGGCGAACAGCCATTGGTGTCTGCTAACCGAGTCGGAACACCTGTTTCGGTGATTCCAAACTGCCAGTAAAAATCCTATTCGCTGGTTATTTTCCATACGCTGTATGTCAAATAACCAGCTCAAGGGCACTCTCTGAAAAAAGAGTTATTTCGAAGATAAGAGTCACCGGCAAGGCTCATATCTTCCGCGAGAGTTCATTGCAGTAAAGGATTCCTATGTGCCCGCTTACTGCAACGTGGGTACATTCCGGGATGGTTTATGTGATAACTTGTCAGACTACATCATTTTCCGCAGACGTAGCACAGGCGGGGACTTTTCGGTGCCTTAATACATACACTCATTCGGAGCGGTATCAGATTTTGCGTCTTCCGATACAAGACGGCAGAATCTTGATTCATTTCTCAGACAGCTGCAAACAAGAACAGACCCAGACAAGCATCACTTTTTTGCATAGTTGATTTTGAAACGGCGGTTTGTTTTTTGAAAAGAGTTTTGCTATTTATAATAAAAAGTGCGCAGAAGAAAATAATCTCCTGCGCACTTGAATTTTTACCTTGTTGAAAAAGAGCAGTTCCCCGAAATCAGGAAACTGCTCAAGTTAAATTATGAATCAGAATATAGCAAAGCCAAGCTCTGCGGGAAGAAACGAGGACGACTTACGCCAAAATAGAAACTCTATACTTTCATTTTATGTGGATCAGCGCAAATGTCAAGCATATGCGTTAGAAAAGCAAGACGAAGAAAGAGAAGAAAATAATTGACGTTTTTATGAAATTACGCTGTGGGCGACGGCTTTTGCAAGCTCATCTATGATGTCAAGAAGCGCCAGCTCGTCGGCGTGCACATCATCGGCGGCTACGCCTCCGAGATGATGTACGGCGCGGCGGCGATGGCCTACTCCAAGCTGCCTATGCAGCATCTGGACAAGATCGTCTTCCCGCACCCGACCGCCTGCGAAGTCATCCGCGAGGCACTGTTTATGCTTTGAGAGAAAAAGGAACAGGTCTATGGAACAACTGCGTCATCTGGAAACCGGATCCACGGACCCGGCATACAATCATATGTGCGGAGGCTTCGGGTCACAACGACATTCTGGTGAAGGGTCGTAAGGTGTCCTGCACAGCGCAGCGTATCCACAAAGTCGGATTCTGCACCACGGCACGCTGCTGTTTGACTCCGACCCTAGCATGGCATCAGGTGCTTTGAACGTTGACCCAGCAAAGTATCAGCCCAAGGGCCGCCAAAGCAGCCCATGCCTGCATGGTTTGGGATTGTAATATTAAAGCGGATGTGGTACAGTGAAAATATACAATATTATGCGATAAAACGATCTTTAATATATGAAAAACGCAAAAGAAAAGAGCCCCTTTCGGGCCTCTGAATCTTTGCACACACTGTGCAGCCGGACAAACCGACGATTTGAGAAATCTTTTATTTGAACTCGTAGTGTAATTGCAGAGGTCAATCTGCTCTTTCATTATAGATATATTCGGTGAGGTTGTCAATATGAAGGAATCAAAGAAGTATTATTTGGGATTAGACATCGGCACAAATTCAGTAGGATACGCAGTTACTGGAGAAAATTACAGCCTTTTAAAATTCCGGGGTGAGCCGGTGTGGGGGATCACTACTTTTGAGGAAGCGGAGCTTGCAGAAAACAGGAGAATCAACAGAACAGCACGTAGGCGGCTGGATCGCCGCCAGCAGCGAGTAAGATTGCTGCAAGAGATTTTTGCTCCGTACATTTGCCGGGTCGATTCGAATTTCTTTATTCGCAGATCGGAAAGTGCACTATTTTCTGAAGATACACAGCGCGGTGTTCGGATATTCGACGGCGGTATTGACGATAAAGAATATTATCGCAAATACCCTACGATCCACCACCTAATCGTAGACCTTATGACCGCTGATTCTCCCAGAGATATTCGCCTTATTTATCTTGCCTGCGCATGGCTGGTTGCCAACCGGGGGCATTTTCTGTCTGAGGCAAGTGCGGATCAGGTCGGCAATTTCCAAAAGCCTTATGCGGAATTTCTTCGCTGCTTCACCCAGAATTATGAATGCCAGTCCCCTTGGGCAGATTCTGTTTCCGGCAAAACTGTCCAGGAGATCATGCAGACTCGGGATGGCATCAATCAGAAAAAGTCCGCATTCAAAACAAGGGTATTCGGCGGGAATAAACCATCCAAGAAGCCCGAGGAAGAATTTCCCTTCAGCAGGGATGCCATTGTATCGCTGCTCTCCGGCGGAAAAGTATCCTCCGCTGATCTGTTTGGAAATGAAGCATACAAAGAATTGGACTCTGTCGCACTCAGCATGGATGAAGAAAATTTTGAGCGCATTTTGACAGAGCTCGGTGATGACGCCGATCTTCTGCGGAAAATGCGGGCAATGTATGATTGTGCGCTGCTGAACATCACCCTGCAGGGGAAGCAAAGCATTTCTGAAGCAAAAGTTGCAATTTACGAGCAGCACAAGAGAGACCTGATATTTCTGAAATACTTTATTGGGAAATACTGCCGAAAGGATTATTCCAAAGTATTCCGCGATGCAACTAAGGATAACTATGTTGCATATTCCGGCAATGTCAAAAGCTGCAAGGAAGCAGATCGGGTCACACGCTCTGACAAAAATGCATTCTGCGATTTTGTGAAAAGGCTTGTGAAGGACATCCAACCTGAAAAAGAAGATCAAGCAAAGTATGCAGATATGATGGATCGCCTGACCCAGTACACTTTTCTGCCCAAGCAGAAGGATTCAGACAACCGCGTGATTCCACACCAGTTATATGCGTACGAACTGGATCAAATTTTAGACCATGCCTCAAATTATCTGACTATGCTTGGCAAGGCGGACGCAGACGGCATCACAAACGCTGATAAGATCCGCGCCATCTTCCGCTTCAGAATTCCGTATTATGTAGGCCCGTTGAATCAAAGCTCTCCCTTTGCATGGCTGGAGCGGAAGCCTGATAAGATCTACCCCTGGAATTTCGAAAAGATCGTCGATCTGGACAGAAGCGAACAGAATTTTATACGGCGGATGACCAACACCTGCACCTATCTTCCGGGTGAAGATGTCCTCCCATACTGCTCACTTCTGTATAGCCGGTACATGGTGCTGAACGAGATCAACGATCTGAAAATAAACCGGCAGCCAATTCCCGTACAATTAAAGCAGGAAATCTATCAGGCCCTTTTCGTGGATTCCGGCAAAAAAGTTACAAAGAAAACCATTTCCGGATATTTGAAAAGTCATGGATACATTGGCGCTGATGATGAGATCAGTGGTGTGGATGATACGATCAAAGCCAATTTGAAGCCCTATCACAGCTTCCGGGCAATGCTATCCGCCGGCACACTCTCTGAAGAACAGGTAGAGGATATTATTCTCCATGCCGCATATTCCGAGGATAAATCCCGCATGAACAGGTGGCTTGAAAATCACTATCCGGCTTTGTCAGAAGACGATCGAAAATACATACTTCGGCTGCGGCTGAAAGAATTTGGCCGCTTGTCCGGCCGACTCCTCACCGAGACCATGGGGGCCGCAGTAAATGGCAGCGGGGAAGCAATGTCCATCATGGATGCATTGTGGCAAACCAACGACAACCTACTGCAGCTGCTGTCCTCCCGTTATACCTTCCGGGATCAGATCCGTGATTTCGCTGCGGATTACTATTCGGAGCCATCACGAAAAAGCCCCCTTTCCCAGCGACTGGATGATATGTATGTCTCCAATTCCGTAAAGCGGCAGATCATCCGATCTCTGGACATCTGCACGGATGTGGTAAAGGCAATGGGCTGCGCGCCGGAGCGGATCTTTGTGGAAATGGCTCGCGGTGCAACGGAGAGCCAAAAGGGAAAACGAACCAAAAGCAGAAAACAACAGCTGCTCGATTTGTATAAACAGGTCAAGCACGAAGATGCTCCCGAATTGCTTGCCGAGCTGGAAGCTATGGGAGATGAGGCGAACAGCCGCTTGCAAAGCGACAAACTATTCCTGTATTACCTCCAGTTGGGAAAATGTGCGTATACGGGGCAAGCGATCGACCTGAGCCAGCTTCTCTCAAAAACCTATGATATCGATCATATCTATCCCCAGTCCAAAGTGCAGGATGACAGTATTCTGAACAACAAAGTCCTGTGCCTATCGACTGAAAACGGTGAGAAAGGAGATCACTTCCCTATCAAACATGAGATCCGGGAGCAAATGCAGCCGTTTTGGAATCAACTGAAAAATATCGGATTGATCACCGAAGAAAAATACCATCGGCTGACCCGAAATACCGGCTTTACGGACGATGAACTGCGCCAGTTCATCAACCGCCAGTTGGTAGAGACCCGGCAGTCCACCAGAGTCGTAACACAGCTGCTTCAGGAACGATACCCCAATGCGGAGATCGTCTATGTCAAAGCCGGCCTGGTATCCCGATTCCGGCAGGAATTTGATATGCTGAAATGCCGCAGCGTCAATGATCTGCATCATGCCAAGGATGCATACCTGAATGTTGTGGTCGGCAATGTCTATCACGAAAAGTTCACCCGAAGATGGTTCGACGTTCATCAGGACTATTCTCTGAACGTTCGCCCGCTATTTACCCACCCGGTCGTTTCCGGCGGTGCTGCAGTGTGGAACGGTGAGGATGATCTGGCGAAGGTCCGCAAAGTAATGGGCAAAAATGCGGTGCATATAACGCAATATACATTCTGCCGTCATAGTGGACAGAATGGAGGATTCTTTGATCAGCAGCCCAAGAAGGCTCAAGAGGGCTTGATCCCCCGCAAGAAAAACTTGCCCGCTGAAAAGTATGGCGGATACAATGGAGCAACAACATCGTTTTTTGTACTTGTCAGATACTCACAGGGCAAGAAAAGAGAGCTGATGTTTTTCCCCGTTGATTTGATGTGCAGCAGCAGATTCCTGACGGATGATCTCCTTGCTGTTGAGCATATTGCAAAAACTTTGAAAGATAACGGCAAGAATGTATCCAACATTGAGTTCCCATTAGGGAAACGTATTTTAAAGACAAATACCGTGCTTTCATTGGATGGATTTCTGTGCTGCTTATCCTCCGGGTCAATAAAAGACGGTCGTGTGGGTTTCCTGCCGCTGACACAGTTTGTATGCAGCTACGAAACCGAGAGATATATCAAGTATTTGGAGAGAGTGTGCGAAAAGCGAAAATTCTATCCCCATTACAGCATTTCCGAAGAACATGATCATGTCAGCGTTCAGGAGAATATGAAGCTATACGATCTGTACATAAGCAAAATTGAGGATAGTATTTTCGCCAAACGACCCGGTGTTTCTGCAGAAAACCTGATGAGCAAAAAAGCTGCATTTGCAAAACTGCCCATAGATATTCAGTGCTCTGCTTTGCTTAAGATGCAAATGCTATTTGCAAGACAACCGAACCCCATTGATCTGTCTGACTTGGACCTTAGTAAAAATGCATTCAAAGCAAGACGTTCAATGTATCTTTCCGGATGGAAGAAAGAGTATACGGATATTAGAATTGTGGATATGTCCGCCTCCGGGCTTTTTGAATCCCGTAGTGGAAATCTGTTGGAGCTGCTATGAGCTGGCGTACTGTGATTGTATCCAATCGATGCAAATTGGATCTGAAACTGGGCTATATGATGCTCGCCCACCCACAAATGGACACGCTGTTTGACTTTTCCGGTGACGGAATCAATACACTTGTCATAGAAGCGCCTTCCTTCTTTCGCCAGTTCCTGCAAGACATCTCCTTGCAGGTCTCCGGCTTGGAGGGCAAGGCTGTTTTGTCATAGAATAATATGCCGATCACCTTTTCTAAATTTGCGGAGGTACTTGACAGTTTTCTCTCCTTTGAAATCAGCAAAAAATCGCTGGTTTCCAAGCTGCAGGCCTGGCTGGAGGCGGAAGCGTTGAACGAACGAAATTATGTTCGCACAATGCAGTTGCTGGGGGAAGTGGAGCAATTTATTCAGGAGCTTTCTTTTGAGTTGCCATGCACAGTTGCCTGTGATAAAATCAGTATCGGTGGAGTAATTCGCTCCGCCGGTATTGAGATTTTGGACGATTATGGAGATGACCTGGAGCGCATTCTGGACTATATGGAGCTGACACGGGAGCTGGAGCGGGATAAGCTCTTCGTTTTGGTGAATCTGCGCAGCTTCTATCGTGATGAAGAGATCGCGCCCTTCTTTAGATCCATTCTGGACCATTCTCTCAGCGTGCTACTGGTGGATTCCGTTTCCAAGGCGCTGCTGCCTCTGGAAAAGAGGGTCACTGTGGACGCAGATCTGTGTGAATTCTAGCAAAACGGATATTACCTGCTTTCTGCCGCTTGTAGGGCGGTTTCCTCAAATGATGATTTGAGGTTTGAGAGTAGTGTAATTTCTAAGAGGTCTTAATCCCCAATCGCGCTCAGTTGGCTCATATTCATGTTTGAGAGTAGTGTAATTTCTAAGAGGTCTTAATCCGTCAGCCTCCAGTTTGCATGGTTCCGGCTGTTTGAGAGTAGTGTGATTTCCGAGAGACCTTAGCGTTCTGCTTGGCAAAATAAGTGCGCCCATCCCGGCTTTGCAGCGGGATGGGCGCGAATTCTTTCGACAGTTGGTGAAGCCTAGAAACCGCTCCTTTGAGCACGCCTACTTTCGTCATTATGTACTACTTCCACCCGTTCCGTTTCGCTAAATCGTCCATTGCAAAGCAAAATCTCTCCCACTGTGTCAATGCTGTCTGCAACGGGTCGCCCTCACGAATCCGCAGGGTGCGGCGGATTTCCTTGGGGATTACGACGCGGCCGAGGTCGTCGATGCGCCGGACAATGCCTGTTGCTTTCATATATGCTCCTCCAATGCCTTTCGTTTTGTACTGGTTCCAAAGCTATTGTTTGCATACGCAGGAGAAATATGCAGGTAAAGCAGCACCGCACAATTCGGCAGGTGCGTCCGCAAGCATCGTTAACTGTCAGTTCCATCGTTTCACGTTTCTGCGGAAGTGTTCCACATTTCCCCTGTTTTTATGCTGTTCCGCTTATTTCAGTGTACAAAAGCCTTGTGAGATTTTGTGGATTGTCGTTGGATTTCCCGTTTTTTATACGGAATTCCCTTTTCAACACGCAAGGAGTGTGCTATACTGAAAAAGACCGCTGTGAGCGGTCTATGGATTTACAAAGGAGCGAAGCATATGAAAAAATTACGTTGGGGCGTGATTGGCGCCGGCGGCATTGCGGATCGCAGAACAATTCCCGGCATGATGCTGGCCAAGAACGCAGAACTGATCGCCGTCATGGACATCAATGCCGAGCAGGTTGAAAAAATCCGTCAGAAATACGGCGCAAAGCGCGGCTACACCAAAGAAGAGGATCTGCTGGCAGACCCGGAGGTCGATGCCGTTTATATTGCAACGCCCATCGTCCTGCACGCAAAGCAGGCCAAGCTGGCCGCAGATTACGGCAAGGATATTCTGATTGAAAAGCCGCTGGCCATGACGTCTGACGAAGGTCAGGAAGTCATCGACTACTGCGAACGTAAGGGCGTGAAGATCGCAGCGGGCTTCATGATGCGCTTCGGTTCGCACGTCATGAGTATGAAAAAAGCCATTGCCGAGGGCAAGATCGGCACGGTCGTATCCGGCTATTCGCAGTTTACGCTCTGGCTTCCGTATGAGCCCGGCAACTGGCGGCAGTGCAAAGCAAAAGCAGGCGGCGGCGCGATGATGGATCTGTCCGTCCACACCATCGACCTCATGGAGTATATCACCGGCATGCGCGTGACCGAGGTCGCATCCATGAACGAAAAAATCGCCTTCCCTGAGCCGCAGTATGACGTGGAAGACACGTCCACCATCCTCATGCGCATGGAAAACGGCGCGCAGTGCGTCGTGCAGTCCAACTTCAATATTCCGGACGAGGCGTCCAAGTGGCGCGTTGAGTTCTTCGGCACGAAGGGCCGTCTGCTTGGCGACACGATGATCGGCCAGATCGACGGCGGCAAGCTGAATGCCGTGTTCATTGACAAAAATGTCGCCTATTCCGCCGAGCAGACCCACGCCGACGATGTGGGCGTCGAAATTCCCGGCGACTTCGGCAATATGTACACCCGTGAAATCGAGAGTTTCTCGGATTCCATTCTCAACAATAAGCCCCTCGTTGTCCCCGCATCCGACGCCGTGCACGTCCAGCGCATCATGGAAAAAGCCTATGCCAGCGGTGAAGAATTGAAGATCATGAAGATTTAAGATTTCTTACGGAATCTCCAACGCATCCAGCAGCGCCCGGCACTCGTCAGGCGTCAGGATGCGCTGCGCTGTACGCGGGTCCTCCGCGGACGGCGCCCGACTCGGATCCGGGCGGTTTTCCTGCAGCCACTGCCGGGGCGACATCCCGAGATTTTTCTGAAAGCTTCGGTTCAGATACTTTGGATCGGAAAAGCCGCAGGCATAAGCCGCATCGGTCAGCGTCGTATCGGACTGGCGCAGCAGGAGCATCGCCGCCTCCAGCCGCAGCCGGGCCAGATAATCCTGAAACGGGATATGCAGCTGTTCACGGAACAAGTGCGACAGATAGGTCTGTGTCAGCCCCTCCCGTTCCGCGATTTCACTGAGGCGGACAGGCTCAGAATAGTGTGTTTCCAGATAATGCAGAATGCGGTGCATCCGCTCGGCGTTGCGCGTCTGCGTCATGTTTTCCGTATCGCTCAGCACGCGGTACGGCGTATCGCTGAGCAGGATGGCGAAAATCTCGTTGACCTGCGCCATGCATGCAAACGGTGCTTCCGGTGTATCGCGCAGATAGGCGCGAAGCGCCAGCAGCATTGCGCGGCGAAGCGCCGTCAGCCGCTCCGGCAGCAGGCAAGCGGACAATCCCCGGCAGCCGAAGCGGATACTGCGGATCTGCGGATAAAACCGGGCGCAGAAGCTGTTGGAGATCTGCAGCGTCAGAAGCCTTGCCGGCACGCCGGATGCGCAGAGTTCATGGCTGCTGCCCGCATCAAACAGCAATACCTCGCCCGGCCCTGCTTCAACGCCTTGCCGGTCAGTGCTGACGCGGCAGCTGCCGCTCAGTACCACGCACAGTTCCAGTTCCTTATGCAGGTGCATGGGGCGATATACCATGTCAACAATAAACATGGTACAGTCTGCCAGTTTGGAATGAGAGATCAGTTCATATTCATTGTAGGATTCCATTTTTTCCTCGAAAAAGCATCATTGTCGGGCTGCAGACGCATCTTCATCGGTGATAAGCCTGCCCCGTTCCTTCATAATAACAGTAAGCAGAGAAAAAAACAAGAGCCGCTCGGCTCTGAAAACAGGGAGGACGTATGAAAAAAGGCATATGCTGTGCAGGCAATATGATCGTGGATATCACTTACCCGATTGAAACCTGGCCGAAGCAGAACGAATTGACACACATTACAGAAGGCATTACACGCTCCACCGGCGGCTCGGTCTGCAACACCATTTCCGACCTTGCGCGGCTGGATCCCAATCTGCCGCTCGTGGCCTCCGGCTTCGCCGGACATGACGCGGAGGGCGATTTTGTCCTGCAGGAAATGGGCAAATACAAAAACATCGATTGCTCCATGATCAAGCGCAGCGGCGATACGTCGTTTACGGCTGTCATGTCGAACAACCAGACAAAGGAACGCACGTTTTTCCAGTATGCGGGCGGCAACGCCTATTACGGAGAAGACGATATCGACTGGGACAAGCTGAATGTCGATATTTTCCACATTGGCTATATTCTTCTGCTGCCACATCTGGATGAACCGGACGCGGAATACGGCACAAAGATGGCACGACTCCTGCACCGTGCGCAGCAAGCAGGCATGAAAACCTCCATCGATGTTGTTTCCGAAGCGGGCGAGCGCTTCGCACGGCTCGTGACCCCAGCGCTTAAATACACCGACTACTGCATCATCAACGAACTGGAGACGCAGCAGACCACGGGTGTCCTGCTGCGCGGAGAAGACGGCGCGCTGCATGTGGAGAATATGAAAGCCGCGCTGCAAAAGCTGCACGAACTGGGCGTAGCAAAGTGGGCCGTTATTCACTGCCCGGAGATTGGCTGCGGCATGGACGAAAACGGCAATTATTATGAATTTGAAAGCCTGAAGCTTCCGAAGGGCTATATCAAGGGCACGGTCGGCGCGGGCGATGCGTTCTGCGCGGGCGTTCTGTACGCAGCGGAAACGGATATGCCGCTGCCGGAGGCACTCAAGCTTGGCGCGTGCAGCGCGGCAGCCTCGCTCAGCGAGGTCAGCGCGTCTGACGGTGTAAAGGCGAAGGACGAAGTCCTGAATCTGTACGAGTTGTACGGCAAGAAATAAATAAAGAGGGTCATAATCACTATGAAACAGGCAGTTATGTACGGCGGCGGCAACATCGGCCGCGGCTTTATCGGCGCAACGCTCAGCCAGTCCGGGTATGAGGTCACGTTCATCGATGTGGCGGAACCCGTGGTCAAGGCTTTGCAGGAAAAAAAGCAGTACCCCGTCCGCTATGTGTCCAGCGAGGGACATGAGGACGTGATGATCGAGCATGTGACCGCGGTCAACGGCAACGATCAGGAGGCAGCCTCCGAGGCCATCGCCAACTGCGACATCATGGCAACGGCTGTCGGCGCGAGAATCCTCAAATTCATCGTCGGCAACATTGTCGCGGGCCTCAGAAAGCGCTGGGCGCGGGACGACCGTCCGCTCAACATCATCATCTGCGAAAACCTGATGGACGCCAACAAGGTCATGGAGGGCATGCTCAAGGATCTCCTGACCGACGAGGAAAAGAAGCATTTCGATGAAAAGGTCGGCCTGGTCGAAGCGTCGATTGGCCGCATGGTACCGGTGCAGACCGAGGAGATGAAGGACGGCGACCCGATGCGCGTCTGCGTCGAGCGCTACGGCTTCCTGCCGGTCGATAAGGCCGCGTTCAAGGGTGAAATCCCGGAAATTACGAACATGGTTCCGTTCGAGCCGTTTGATTTCTACATCAAGCGTAAGCTGTACGTCCACAACATGGGCCACGCGACCTGCGCGTATCTGGGCGGTTACGAGGGCCGCAAATATATCTACCAGTCCATCGATGATCCCGAAATTCTGAACATCGTGCAGAATGCCATGCTCGAGAGCGCGCTGGGACTTTCTAAGAAGTACGGCGTCGAGTTGGAAAGCCTGATGCTGCACATCACCGATCTTCTTGGCCGCTTCCGCAACGCGGCGCTGAAGGACACCTGCAAACGTGTCGGCGGCGACCCGACAAGAAAACTCAGCGCGGCTGACCGTCTGATCGGCTCAAGCCTGCTGTGCCTGGAGCAGGGTGTGAAGCCCGCGTATATCGCCGTCGGCGCAGCCGGTGCGGTCTACCGTTATCTGAACGAGGCGGGCATCGAGCAGTCGAAGGAAGAAGCGGCAAAGGTTCTGAAGGACGTCTCCGGTCTGGAGGCCGACTCGGAACTGGCGGGGATGATTCTCGATATGTACGCCTACTTCCTTGAGGGTGAGCCCGTCTCCGCGCTGCGCCGCGCAGCACAGGCTGCGAAGACCGCGGGCCTCGGCCGGATCATCTGACCGAATCCATAGAACTCACAAAAAGCGCCAGCCGCTCG